>ERZ857693.543-NODE-543-length-57123-cov-14.205264_pt1 | contig 57123 bp, 38 predicted proteins | sample MGYA00519765_ERZ857693 | MGnify/ENA primary metagenome ERZ857693 (study PRJEB31778, sample SAMEA3449354) | human gut metagenome | biome: human gut; feature: human-associated habitat; material: faeces | place: United Kingdom | collected 2010/2012 ... | reverse complement strand
TCTCAATGCTCCGTTTTCGTCAATTGTAACTAAAGTAGAGCCGAACACATCTTTTGTGACGTTGAATGTGACGCCGTGACTCATATGTTTGGTGGAACATTGAGGCGAACGGTTGGGTTTGTGGCGGTGATCGTGGCGGTAGCTTCGGGATGTTCGGGATGCGTCGCGCGTTCGAATGACGCATGCGGATATTTGGCGTCGAATATATCGGTGCGTGATGCAGTGAATACGTTCGTGCGCGGCATCGCCGATCGCGACGTGGAGACAATCTGTTCGGTCGTCACCGGCAGTGAAGGCCAGTCGCCGTCCCGAGAAAGTATCCGTGAAGCCCTTCCGGACGTCGCCGATAATCTGGCGGACATCAGCGGAGGTACGTTCGCGTTTGGGGTGTCGGTGGAGGATGGGTTCGACGAGTTGTATAACGTGGGCCTTTCGTATAACGGGCGAAGACTGGTGATTGCCTGTGAGGGAGATAGCGCGGCGTGCGATTCCGGGCAGCAGTTGACGTTGCTGGTTCGGGCTGATGGATATGCGCGTGCGATTGCGCGGGGAGAGCAGTCGGGCATGGACGTGAGGCGCGTGGTAACGGATGACGGTGCCCCATTCGCGGTGATATGGCGGCCGGAATCGTTGGCGCAGTGCACTCTGGGTGACGGATAGCCGATTCGGGATGGGGTGCCAGTTGTCGCCGGATGAATCATGTGGGTCTGCTGCGTGCTGCGCGATCGGCCGGTGCATGCCGGCGCCAAAGGAAAATCGGCCGGTCACAATGTGGACATGGGGGACGTCCGTGGGTCGGGGAGGACTAGAACAATACCCCAGAAGGGGATGACTTTCCCGCGGGGACACAATCCGCCACGTCGGAAGCCGTCCGCAATCAACGGATTGCCGGACGCATCATGCGCTCGACAGCATCGTCAAGACATCAAAGGAGCGCCAATCATGGCAGCAACTATCTGGTACGAAAAGGACGCCGACCTCGCCGCGTTCGAAGGCAAGAAGGTCGCCATCCTCGGCTACGGCTCGCAGGGCCACGCGCATGCGCTGAACCTGCGCGACTCGGGCGTCGACGTGGTGGTCGGCCTGCGTCCGACCTCGAAGTCGGTCGAGTTCGCCAAGGAGCAGGGCCTGGAGGTCAAGCCGGTCGGCGAGGCCGTCGCCGAGGCCGACGTGGTGATGATCCTGCTGCCCGACCAGTACCAGGCCAAGGTCTATCAGGAGGAGGTCGAGCCGAACCTGAAGCCGGGCGCCGCGCTGGCCTTCGCCCACGGCTTCAACATCCACTACGGCTACATCAAGCCGTCCGAGGATCACCCGGTGTTCATGGTCGCTCCGAAGGGCCCGGGCCACATCGTTCGTCGTGAGTACGCCGCTGGCCGTGGCGTCCCGGTCGTCGTTGCCGTTGAGCAGGACCCGGACGGCAAGACCTGGCCGCTGTGCCTGGCTTACGCCAAGGCTCTGGGCGCTCTGCGTGCGGGTGCCATCAAGACCACCTTCACCGAGGAGACCGAGACCGATCTGTTCGGTGAGCAGGACGTCCTCATGGGTGGCATCAACCACCTGTGCGACCTCGGTTTCGACGTGCTGACCGAGGCTGGCTACCAGCCGGAGATCGCCTACTTCGAGGTGTTCCACGAGCTGAAGATGCTGGTCGACCTGGCCAACGAGGGTGGCCTGAACAAGGCTCGTTGGTCCTGCTCCGACACCGCCCAGTACGGCGACTACACCTCCACGGTCATCACCGAGGAGACCAAGAAGCGCATGCAGTACCAGCTCAAGCGCATCCAGGACGGCTCCTTCGCCAAGGAGTTCATGGATGACCAGGCCGCTGGCGCTCCGAAGTTCAAGAAGCTGCAGGAAGAGTACAGCCACCCGCACCTGGAGACCGTTGGCCCGAAGCTGCGCGCCATGTTCTCCTGGAACAACCAGGTGGACGCCGATGCCGATATGGCCGAGTCCTTCAACGGCAAGATCGCTCGTACCCAGGTTCAGTGAGATTGCTTCGCTAGCTGCATAAGCTATTTAGCGAATTAGAAAGCGTCGCCCGCTTCATGCGGACGGCGCTTTTTGCATATCGTCGTGCGTGCGACGGTTGCGTACGTTCCGGCATAACGAAAGGCCGCCACCCAACTTGGGCGGCGGCCTTCAATCGCAGTTAATGCGATTAATCGCAATGAATGCGAGACGTTACTCAGCCACGGGCGATCTTGCCGGTGAAAGTGGCCATGTCAGCGTCGTCATCCTTGCCGTTGTTCCAAGAGAACATGGCGCGCAGCTTCGGGCCAACGCTCTCGATACGCACGTTGCCGTATTCTTCCTGCAGCTGCTTGAACTTCGGAGCGCCAGCGTCCTGATCGTCGATGAACTCCTTGGCGAAGGAGCCGTCCTGGATGCGGCTCAGATGGTACTGCATGCGCTTGCGGCAGTCTTCGTTGATGACGGTGTTGGTGTAGTCGCCGTACTGAGCGGTGTCGGAGCAGGACCAACGGGCCTTGTTCAGGCCGCCTTCGTTCATGAGGTCGACGAGCATCTTCAGCTCGTGGCAGACCTCGAAGTAGGCGATCTCCGGCTGGTAGCCAGCGTCGGTGAGGACCTCGAAGCCCATCTCGACGAGCTTGTTCACGCCGCCCATGAGCACGTTCTGCTCGCCGAACAGATCGGTCTCGGTCTCTTCCTTGAAGGTGGTCTTGATGGCGCCTGCGCGCAGGGCGCCCAGAGCCTTGGCGTAAGCCAGGGTGATGTCCCAAGCGTCGCCGCGCGGATCCTGTTCGACAGCCACGACGACCGGGACGCCACGGCCGTTGGCGTACTCACGACGCACGATGTGGCCCGGGCCCTTCGGGGCGACCATGAAGACCGGGTGGTCCTCGGTCGGCTTGATGTAGCCGTAGTGGATGTTGAAGCCATGAGCGAAGGCGACGGCGGCGCCCGGCTTGATGTTCGGTTCGATGTCGTTGGCCCAGATGGTGCGCTGGTACTGATCCGGAGCCAGGATCATGATGATGTCGGCTTCGGCGGCGGCTTCCGGAACGGACTTGACTTCCAGACCCTGCTCCTTGGCGTGCTCGACAGACTTGGAGGTCGGGCGCAGGCCGACGACGACGTCGACACCGGAATCGCGCAGGTTCAGCGCATGGGCATGGCCCTGGGAGCCGTAACCGATGATGGCAACCTTCTTGCCTTCGAGGACCGAGAGATCTCCATCGTTCTCATACCAGATTTGTGCAGCCATTGTACTTGGCACTCCTTTTGTGTAGTGGGGTGAACGCTTGGAAAGCGTTCGGGTTTCTACCATTCGCAGATGAAATTCGTGGTTTCGTGCATGGATTTTGTCCTGCAAACTGGGGTCCATCCTACCGGAGCGGCCGTTTTGGTACGTATCCAGTCCACAAAGTGAGCCGCGAAATCGTAAAAAATTCGTTGCGGCGCAATCGTGATACCTTTCCTGCGAAACCCCTACGGAAGCGACGTTTCGGGCCGTTGGAATGTTGTTTCCGTTGGGAATTGCGATTAAGCCCCTACCGAAGCGACGTTTCGATCGCTGAAAATGACGTTTGTGTGGGCAAGCATGTGCTTATTTAGGTGACGCTTCATGCATTTTGTTAGGAAAGTGGCTTAGGATAGGCACGTAGGATTGTTTGATGAGGAAGCTGAAGCAATGGTCACTGCGACGGGGATTGCGCCTGGTTCCGAAATGACGGCGCAGATGGAGCAGGTGGAGGAGCGTAATGTCTCGGGCGTGCTGCATGTCGCCGCGATTTTCGGCTCGCACATGGTATTGCAACGCAACAAGCCCATTGCGGTGTTCGGCGCATTGGCTGCCGATTGCGCCGGTATGGAGGTTGTGGCGGAAATACACGACTTTGACGGCTCCCTGATCGCGCAGGAACATGCTTATTCTTCGCAGAACGTGGTCAACGGCTTTTCGCAGTGGCGCGTGATGCTGCCCGCGCAACCGGAAGGCGGTCCGTACACGCTTCGTATCGTCGCGGGCAATGATGCCATCGAATTCGACGACGTGCTTATCGGCGAAGTGTGGCTCGCCGGCGGCCAAAGCAATATGGAACTTGAGTTGCGTAACAGCGAGCATGCCGACGAAGCACTTGAGGATTGCGCCGATCCGCTGCTGCGTTTCTACAATGTGCCCAAAACCGGTGTAATCAATCGCAATGCGGAAAATGCGTCGAGCTGGCAGGAATCGTCGCCGGAAAACAGTGGCGTGATGAGCGCCGTCGCCTACTATTTCGCACGCAAGCTGCGCTCCGAACTCGACCCCGATCTGCCGGTCGGCATTGTCGACTGCTATATCGGCGGCACGTCGATCAGCTGCTGGATGAGCGAGGACGCACTCAATTCCAGCGATGCCGGCCGCGACTATCTGACGCGTTACCAGCGGGCGATCGCCGGCAAGACGCAACAGCAGTTCGAACTGGAAACCAGCGAATGGCAGTCGCAGATGGACGCATGGAACGCGGCTGTGGAAACGGTGCGTCAGACCAATCCGAACGCAACGAGCAGTGAGTTGAGCGAACAGTGCGGCACCTGCCCGTGGCCGCCGCCGCTCACCCCTACATCGCAATGGCGTCCGTGTGGCCCCTTCCACGCCATGCTGGAACGTATCATGCCGTATTCGCTGGCCGGTTTTCTGTGGTATCAGGGCGAGGAAGACGAGCAATACTGCGGTTTCTACCGCGAGCTGCTCGGCATGATGATCGGCGAATGGCGTGCGCTGTGGAGCGAGAATCTACCGTTCCTCATCGTGCAGTTGCCGCAATGGATCGACGGCAAGACGGCTGCGGACGGCGACGATCCGATGCGCTGGCCGGTGCTGCGTGAGGCGCAATGGGACGCCGCGCAGTCCATAGACAACGTGTACGCCATCTGCACGATCGACTGCGGCGAATACGACAACATCCACCCGCTGGACAAGCGCACGCCCGGCGAACGCCTTGCCAATTGCGCGCTGCGGCAAATCTACGGCATGGATCGCGTTCCGGTGCACGGCCCGACGGTGCTGGGCTTCCGATGCGACCCGAACGGCCGCGTACGCCTGTTCTTCCGCTATGCGCACGGTTTGCATTTCGAAGGCACCACGCCCGGCGGCGGCGACGATGATTTCGATGGCCAGCTGCCGACTTTGGTGCGCGTGCCGGAACGTTCCGGCTTCGAACTGGCCGGTTCCGACGGTATGTTCCACCCGGCGACCGCCGCGATTTTCGTGGATTGCGACATCGATGATCTCGTCAATTCCAGAGTGAACGTGGTCGATTACAACGCTACGGAATTCGGCATTCCGATTAACAGCCGCAGCATCGGCACGATTACGCTGGCGACTCCGGATGTGCCGGAGCCGGTGGCGATGCGATACGCCTGGCGCAGTTGGGGTCCGGCTCCGCTGTTCAACGACGACGGCCTGCCCGCGCAGCCGTTCCGTCTGGACCTGACCGACCATACCTCCCCCGTCGAGTCCGCCGAGCCCGTCACCCCCGACGGCACCGCTGACTGAGGCCGTCGGTCTGGTCGCGCCGGTCTAATCGCCCCGTCTAATCGCAAAAACGGCATTCCCATCCGGCTTTTGTTACCGTAACCAGCCGATTCGGGTAACAAAAGCCGGAAGAGGAGGCCGTTTTGTGTTTTGTGCGATTACTCAGCGGTTGCGGCAGCCGCGTCGACAATCACCGCCGCGTCCTCGCCACGCTCGCTGCCGGACTTGCCAAGCGCAAGCTGGGCGGCGGCGAACAGCACCGCCAGCCAGATGACGCCGGCGATCACGGCGATGCGGTAGCTTGCGGAGAAGCACATGAGCACCACGACCAGCAGCATGAACGCGATCACCACGTACGGCGTCACGTTGGCGAACGGCAGCTTGAACGCGATCTTGTCGAGCGCTTCCTTGCCCTTCAATCCCTTCAGCTCGGCCGGACCATCGCCAGCCGCAACCATGCGACGGAACTTGATCTCCGTAACCATGATCATGATCCAGTTGATCGCAGCCGCGATCGTGGCGATCGACATCAGGTAATTGAACGCGAATTCCGGCCATACGAACACGACGACAACGGCAATCGCAATAATTATCGCGGAAGTGATAACACCCCCGACCGGCACGCCTTTCTTGCTGAGCTTACCTAGGTAAGCCGGCGCGTTGCCCTGCTTTGCCAGCGAATACAGCATGCGGGAGTTGGCGTACAGGCCGGAATTGTAGACGCTCATCACGGCGGTCAGGCACACGAAATTGAGGATGCCGGCGGCCGCGTGCACGCCGACGGAATCGAAGATCTGCACGAACGGGCTGGAATCGCCGTCGATCTTGCTCCACGGAATCACCGCCATGATCACGCCGAGCGCGCAGATGTAGAAGACGAGAATACGCCAGATGATGCCGTTCGTGGCCTTCGGAATGGTGGTGCGCGGATTCTCGGTTTCGCCGGCGGTGATGCCGATGAGTTCGGTGCCGCCGAAGCTGAACATCACCACGACGAGCGCCATCAGCAGGCCCGTCCACGTGCCGTCGGCGTTGCGGGTCATCAGGCCGTGCGGCAGGAATCCGCCGTCCACGGTGAACCAGTTGGCGAAGCTCGCGCGAATGCCCGACGCGGTCGGCACGTTGGCGATCACGACATACAGGCCGCCGAGAATCATGGCCAGCACGGCCACGATCTTGATGATGGCGAACCAGAATTCGAATTCGCCGAACTTGTTCACGCCCATGAGATTCAGCGCCGCGATGGCCACGAGGAACACCGCCGCCGACACCCACTTCGGAATGTTCGGGAACCAGTAGTTCACGAACGAGCCGACCACGGCAAGCTCCACCATGGCCACCAGCACGTAGTTGAACCAGTAGTTCCAGCCGGAAATGAAGCCCGCTCGCCGTGACCAGTAGCGCGTCGCGTAGTAGCTGAACGCGCCAGCCTTCGGATCCTCGACCGCCATCTCGCTCAGAGCGCGCACGATCATGAAGATCGCGAGACCGCCGACGAGGTAGGCGAGCAGAATGGACGGGCCGGCCAGCTGGATGGATTCGCTGGAGCCGTAGAACAGGCCGGTGCCGATGGCGCCACCCAGCGCGATGAGCTGGATATGGCGGTTTTTCAACGATTTACGGAGCGTCGGCGGAACCGGCACGTCGTCGGTTCCACGCGGCTTCTTTGCGGCGGTGACGTCGCTCATGGAGATTGCCTCTTCTCTGTTTCCTTGCGATTGCGCGTTGTGCGTTGCGCTCGCTGCTTGCGTTGCGTGCTGTTGCACGCTTGCATGTGCTTGTTTTGCTTGTTTTTTTGCGATTCGCCCTTTGTGAGGGAACGTTCCCGATTGTAGCGGGAAGCGGCGGGCAAAGTGTTGGTTTGTTCGTTCCGGAATGTCTGGTTTGCTTAATGGGTTGTTTGGTTTAGAAGTTCGATTCGCGCGATTGCTGTGCGATTCGAACGCGCGATTTGGACATGTGTTGCGGATGTGCGGTTTGGCGAGTCTTTCCAAGCTTCATGGTGTTCAATGGAATGAGGGGCTACGAACGGAGGTCGACATGGCATTCGTCAAGGACATGCTGCGAATGTGGGCGCATTCGTGGAAAAGATTCATTTCCATCGCCATGATCACGTTGCTCGGTGTGGCCGTGCTCACCGGCATTTACGCGGGCTGCCGTGACGCGTTCCGCAGCACCGACCGCTTTTTCGACGCGCAGGGCCTGCACGACGTCCAGGTGCTGTCCACCGCGGGCCTGTCGAACGGCGATATCGCCGCGTTGCGCAAGGTGAACGGTGTTGCGAAAGTGCAGGCGGAACGGTCGCAGGAAGTGACGTTCGATTTGGACGGCCGCAAGTCGGCGACCATGCAGGAAATCGGCACGAACGGCATTGACCAGCCATACTTGCAGGAAGGGCGCATGCCGAAGAAAGCCGGCGAAATCGCGGTAACCAGGAAATTTATTCGCGATTCGGGCAAGCGTATCGGCAGCCGCCTCACCGTAATCCCCGAATCGGCTTCCTCCGATACTTCCGATACGAACGGTACGAACGGTGCGGACGGCACGAATGAAACGAGCGGCACGGACGAGGCGCCGAGCTTCCCGACCAAGCTCACCATCGTGGGCGTGGTGCTCGATCCGCAGAACCTGAGCAACCCGGACGGCTACTCCGCCATGACCTCGTTCCGTTCCACCGCCACCACCGACTACACGTTCTTCGCGCCGTCCGATGGCGTGACCGGCACCCTCTACACGTCCGCCACGCTGCTCGTCAAGGGCGCGGCCGCCGAAAGCACGTTCGACGAATCGTACGAAAACACCGTCAAGCAGGTGACCGACCGCATCGACGGCACCGTGAAAACCGACCGCCAGAAGGCCCGTCGGCAGGAACTGCTCGACGCGGGCAACAAGAAGATCGCCGACGCGCGTGCGGAAGCCGACAAGAAGTTCGCGGACGCGCAGTCGCAAATCGACGCGAATCGGCAGCAATTCAACCAGCAGGTCGACCAGATTGTCAGCATGCAGGCGGGCGCGGCAGCTGCGGGAGCTGCGGCAAACGGCGCGAACGCAGGTGCGGCGGCGGCCGCAGGTGCAACTACCCCCCAACTTGACGAAACCACGCGTGAAACAATGCGTGAAACCATCATCGCCGCTAGTCCCGAACTGACGCAAGCCAAGCAGCAGCTCGACCAGGCGCAATCGCAATTGAACGAGCAGAAGGCAAGTACCGAACATACGCTGAAAACCAAGGAAAACGAGCTGAAAACCAGCATTCCGCAAGTGCGCTGGTATGTGCAGGGCCGGCAGTCGCTCGGGGGGTTCAGCGCGCTCAAATCCGACCTCGACTCCATCCAGTCGCTCGGCAACGCGTTCCCGATTGTGTTCCTGCTGGTGGCCGTGATGATGAGCCTGACCGCCATGGCGCGCATGGTCGAAGAGGATCGCTCGCTCATCGGCACGTACGTGGGGCTCGGCTACGGGCGGCTGGCGGTCGCGTCGCGCTACCTGCTGTTCGCGTTGCTCGCCTGCCTCATCGGCGGCGGCCTCGGCCTGATCGCCGGCTTCCTTGGCATTCCTGCGTTCCTGCTGGTCGTATTGCAAGGCATGTATGTGATGCCCGGCCTGCGACTGGAATACGACTGGCTGTACGGCTCGCTCGGCATCGCGCTGTTCGTGGTCGGCGTGCTCGCCGCCACCATCTACGCGTGTGTGCAGGAAATGCGGCAGACGCCCGCCGCGCTGATGCGTCCGAAAGCGCCGCGCGCCGGCTCGCGCATTCTGTTGGAACGGATTCGGCCGGTCTGGAATCGCATGGGCTTCCTCTGCAAAGTGACCGCGCGCAACATCTTCCGCTTCAAGTCGCGCCTCATCATGACGGTCGGCGGTGTGGCCGGCTGCACCGCGCTGATCGTCTGCGGCCTGGCCATCAACGACACCGTCGCAGACCTCGGCATCAAGCAATACCGCGACATCTACCAGTACGACCTGATGGTGGTTTCCGACGATTCGGACGCGTCGGCGATGCGCACGAAGGTCGCGTCAGACGGGCGCGTCACGTCATCGCTTGACGTGCGCATAGAGTCGGGCGATTTGACGGTTGCGGGCAGTGGCGACGGTGACAGCGGCAAGGCCGGCAGCAGCGGCAGCGAAAGCATCCAGCTGGTCGCGGTGCCGGAAAAGCATCTGTCCGATTTGGGCGAAATGGTCACGTTGCAGCCGGTCTCGTCCGGCATACTGGGCACGTCCGGCGTCGGCAAAACCGGTTCGCTGAAACTCGATGACGATGGCGTGATCGTCGCGCAGTCGGCGGCAAGCGCGCTGGGCGTCAAAGCCGGTTCCAAGGTGCGACTGACCAACGGCGACGGCGTGCAGGCGACGGCGAAGGTGGGCGCGGTGAATCGCAACCTCATCGGCTCGGATGTGTATGTAAGCGAAACCTACTACGCCAAGCTTTTCGACTCGAAAGACGCGAAGAACACCAAGAATTCCAAGAGTTCCGAGGATTCCGAGGCTCTGACGTGGAACGCCATGCTCGCCAAGCTTTCCGGCTCCGACACTTCGCAAACCGACTATGCGGAATCGCTCGAAGAGGACAGTTCGGTGATGAAGGCCGTAAGCTGCGCGCATATGGCCGACAGCTTCAAATTCGACCTCATGGGCGCGGTGGTGGCGCTGATTGTGGCGCTCGCCGGCGGTCTGGCACTGGTGGTGCTGTTCACGCTCGCCAACACGAATGTGTCGGAACGCGTGCGCGAGATGGCTACGCTCAAGGTGCTCGGCTTCTTCGACCGCGAAGTGCACCATTACGTGAACCGTGAGATGATGATCCTCACCGTCATGGGCGTGATACTGGGTCTGCCGCTCGGCCGGCTCGTCGGCGGCATGCTGACGATGGCGCTCAACATGCCCTCGTTGTATTTCGAGGTGGAGGTCAAGCCGCTGAGCTACGTGATCGCGGCCGTGGCGACCATGGCCTTCGCGCTGCTCGTGCAGCTGTTCGTCAACCCCGTCCTCGACCGCATCGACCCCATCAGCTCCCTCAAGTCCGTGGAGTAGCGCCCCTCCGAAGCCCTCTCAGTTCTTCGGGTAGCGGTAGTTGTGGGGGAGTTGGGTGGTGAGCTGCGGGTCGAGGCCGAGTTCCTTGAGTTGGCGGTCGATTTCGAGGCGCGCACGTTCCACAAGTTCGGCGCGACGGCTGTCCAAACCGTTCAGCCCCTCCTGCTTTTCCAGCGATTTCAACGTCTCCGCCATACGCTTGAGCCGGTCCTGATGGTGCAGCAGCGCACGTACCTGCGCATGTTCGCGTACGATCGTCCGCCAATCGGATGGCGTGTGCGCAATCTCCCGAACCGCGGTGACGGGGTGTATGTCGGCCACCTGATACGTGATCGAGCCGAGCAGCGGCATCAGGAACACCGTAATCGCGCCGGCTGCGACCAGCGTCGACGCGGTGTCGCTCTGCATGGTGCCGACCTTCACCGCCAGCGACGTGACGGCGACGATGATCGGCAGCGCGGTCGTGCAATACAGGGCTACGGTGACGCGGTGATGCGATGACAGCGGATTCTTGCGTTTGTCGAGCGATAGCGCAACATATACGGGCACCGCGCGAATCAGCATGAGCATGACGATGAACGCGACGAGCAGCGCGGGCCGGCTTGCCACGGCGCGCACGTTGATCGCGGCGCCTGACACCACAAAAAATACAGGAATGAGGAAGCCGTAGCCGACACCCTCCAGCTTCATTTCCAGCGACTTGCTGCCGTCGGGGATGATGTAACGCAGGATGAAGCCCGCGGCGAACGCGCCGAGCACCGCGTCAAGTTCGAACAGCGCGGAAATGGTGACAAGGAAGATGAGCAGGAATGTGGTCAGTCGCATGAGCGTTTGCGATGACGTGTTTGCATTTTCCGTAAGGAAACGGTACAGGCGATGGCCGGTTCTCAGTGCTTTCGTAGGTAGCATCGCGCACAGTAGGCAGATGGCAAGGAACGCGCCGAGCACGAGCATGGTTTGCCAGCCGGTTCGGGTGGATAGCAGGATGGCCATGGCAAGGATTGGGCCGAGTTCGCCCCATGTTCCGTACGAGATGATGGCGTCGCCGATGGGGGTGCCTTCGAGGTTGCGTTCCTTGAGAATCGGCATGAGCGTGCCGAGCGCGGTGGTGGTGAGTGCGATTACCGTGGCCACACCGTTGATGCCTTGCTTGGTGAAGAACGGAAGGAATGTCACAACCAGCCAGGCGAGGCCTAGCGTGATTCCCCATGTAAGCAGTCCGACTTTGCCTTGATGTCCGGCGAGTCGTTTGGGGTCGATTTCGTAGCCGGCGAGCAGGAACAGGAACGCCATGCCGAGCTCGTTCAAGAGTTTCACGGCGTCGTTTACTTCGATCACGCCTAGTCCGTACGGGCCGAGCGCGGTTCCGGCGGCGAGCAGCAGCACGGTTTGCGGAATGAACTTGCCTGGGATCAGCTGCGCCACGATCGGGCTGACGGCCGCCACCGCCATGATGATGGTTAATGAAACGAGCTCTTGCGTCATACCGTCGAGCCTAGTGAGCCATTGTGACCGGAGGTTGAAGAATGTGATTTCCGCTATCTGTGGCAGGTTTCTTCGGTGAAACCGACCTAGGGGGCATGATTCCTACCCCCTAGGTCTGGATTTGCTCAAGGAACCTGCCACGCATAACGCAAATCGTTTTCTTGTGAAGGGCGAATCTGCCACATATAGCACGTTTCACGACATTAGGGGGGTCGGTCGCGTTTGCGAGGCGGCCAACCCCCGGTTCTCGTCCGCCGCGCGCGCACCGCCCGCCCGCCAAATGCTATCTAGCTTATAGATGGCGGGTGGTTCGCCCCATTTGCCAGTTCGAGGGTATAAATCATACCCCCGAACCGCCTATTCTCGTCTAGCACCCGCCATCAATAAGCGAAATACCTTTCCGCAAAGCCCCAAATCCGCCATCTATAAGCCAGATAGACCCATCAGTTTGACCATGGATAGACTCGGTTAGAGATGCTCTTGGCAAAAATGCCAATTTCGGCCTCCTGCAAGGGTTTTGCTGGGGCTAACCCACGATTTACATAAAACCTAACCCATGATTTGCGTAAGTCCTAACCCATGATTTGCGTAAAACGTGGTTCGCTCAGAGCTGTGGCCGGAGACCGTCCAAGTTCGACCGACATTATCGGAATCGTCAGGGAAGAAGGCACGCGGGCGGAGTGCAATATAATGTTCCCTATGGCTGGCAGTTCAAGGGGGCAAGACTGATGGCAGTTTTTCCGCATGGGAGCGCGCGCGGCGGGTCGAGAAGCGACGGTCCGCAGCAAATTAAGGACTTACGCGCCGACGATTTTTATGGCGATTCGCACGATGGCAACGACGGCTCGCGCGGTTCGCACGACACCACGCGCAACACCCGCACCTACACCCTCCCGACTTTCGCGGAGGCGACCGACGCGTCCGAAGCGATGCGCGAGCGTCGCGCGGATCGCAACAAGTCCATTGCCATGCGCGTGCTTGCGGCGGTGCTGATTCTTACCGCGCTCGGCATTGGCATGTTTCCGAGAGTGTTGCAATACCGTTCGGCGCGCGAGCTGGCGAGCACGTCCGCCCGTTCCGAGCAGAGCGTCGCGGGCTGGCCGTATCCGCAGGCCGACGAGGCATTCGCCGCAGCTGGGGCGTACAACAAGCGTCTCGCCGAATCGGGGCAGCCGGTGATTGGCGAGGCTGAGGATCCGCTCGCCGAGTTGTACAACAACAATCAGTCCGACTCCAGCGACGGTTCCGGTTCCAGCTCGACGGGCGCAGGCGCCACTGGCGATGGTAACAAGGATTCCGCTAGCTCCAAAGACGCGGAATACCAGCGTTTGCTGGATACTGGCGATGGCGTGATGGGTTCCATCCGCATTCCAAAGATTTCTGTGGATTTGCCGATCTACCATGGCACGTCGGAGCAGACGCTTGCGTCCGGTGCGGGGCATTTGTATGGCAGTAGTCTGCCGGTGGGTGGCAAGGATACGCATGCGGTGATTACCGGACATCGGGGTTTGGTTGAAGCCTCAATGTTTACGCGTTTGGATGAGATGCGGGTTGGCGATTACTTCTATATCGATGTGATGGGCCATACGCTTGGCTACAAGGTGGATCGCATCACCGAAATCAACCCGGATGACACGTCGAAGTTGAAGATCGTGCCCGGCGAGGACCGTGTGACGCTGATGACATGCACCCCGTATGGCGTGAATACGCACCGTCTGTTGGTTTCTGCGCTGCGTTCCGCCATTCCCGAAGAGATTCCCGCGGAGGATGATGCGGCAAAAGATGTGCGTGTGATTGCGGGCGTGGTGTCAGCTGCCACGTTGCTGGTCGGTTTGTTGTTGGTTTGGCTGCTCCGCTGTCCGTGGCATGTCCGTAGGCATGCCGCTTGGTGGCCAAAGCGCAACTAGGGGTTGATGGCGTTAATGTTGCACTTGGCAGATGCTTTTTTGTCGGGGAAAATTCTGAAAGAGACATGACAACGTTTGCTTATAGTTTTTGCATCGCGATTTACGGGGGCAAGAATACTCTAGAATCGCGATGATATGTGCGATTTCAAGGAAAGTATATCCCCTTGATTACCTCGTTGGGAGGGTATGTATCCCTCTGTTTTTCTCCTTAAGGTTTAGGCAACGAAGCGATTGTCAGACGGTATGTGAAGCGAAGACGCATCAAATATACCGGTCGAAGGAGGAAGGTATTTCCCCGATCGCTTAACGGTACAAGGGGGTAGGCGTATGAGACACGTCTTTGAGCGAAACAGGGCGAGGGGCACAGGTCTGTTCACGCGTCGTGTCATTGCGGCCGTCGCGACGGTCGCAATGCTCGCCGGCGTGGGGTGCGTCACTGCTTCGTCAGCGGCGGCGGAAGATGCCACGGGAGCCTTGGAACAACAAATCGAGCAGCCGGTATTGCAAGAATCTGGGCAAGAGGATTCACAGCCGGTGGAACAAAATTTGATGGTGGGAGAAGAGCAGCCGTCAGATCAAGAGCAGCCGTCAGATCAAGAGGCTTACCAGCAAGTCGAACAAGAAACGGAACAAGAAACGAAAGAAGAGACTGAGCAGTGGGTTGAGCAGGAGGTTGAACAACAATCTGAACAACAATCTGAACAACCTGATGAGCAGCCAGTTACGTTGTCCGCTCAACCGATTGCGCGAGCAAATCGGGCGCAGTCGGTTGCGCAGAACGAGACCGGTTCTCAGTTGGGCGCTCCGGAGAAGCATAAGCGCATCAAGAAGAACGATGATGGCAATTACACCGTGAACGTGGATGTGAAGGGCGCCGTCAACAGCACCACGGTCACCACCACCCAGCCGATCGACTTCACGCTGGTGCTGGATGTGTCCGGTTCGATGGACGATCCGATGAGTAAGACGGATCGGACCAGGCGGTTAGACGCACTGAAAGAAGCGGTTAAAGCATTTCTTGATGAAGCTGCGAATACTAATACGGAGGCCGGTTCCGAACTGGTTCGCGTTGGACTGGTGAAGTTCGCCGGCAACGAAAAGGACAAAATCGGGGATGACACGTACCGAAGTGGTGGGTACACCTACAACTACTCCCAAATCGTTAGCGATCTGACTGCGGATATGAACGGTCTGAAGAACAAAGTCAGCAAACTCAAAGCCGCTGGCGCCACCCGAGCCGACAATGGATTCAATCTTGCGGCCAAGATGATGGGCAGTGCTCGAACCGATGCGAAGAAGGTCGTTATCTTTTTCACGGATGGTTCGCCTACATCGTCTAGTGGCTTCGAGGGTAAAGTGGCAAATAAGGCCGTCGAAGCTGCCAAGGAATTGAAAGATGGTGGCGCCACGGTGTATTCCATCGGTGTTTTTTCCGGTGCTGATCCCTCCTCGATCCAAGGTAACGAGAACCAGTTCATGCACGCGGTGTCCAGCAATTTCCCAAAGGCAACGAAATACAACCCGCGCGGTGAAGGGAATATCAAAGCCGGCTATTATAAAAGCGCGACGAACGCTTCGGAGCTGAATGCCATCTTCGACGAGATTGAGAAGAGCGAGACCACCACATCCGCATACACCAAGGTGACCATGGAGGACACGCTCTCCGGCTATGTCGAGCTTGCGGATAGCAACTACAAGGTCGTTGCCAAGGATGCTTCCGGCAAGGTGGTCTCCTTGACTAAGAATGTCGATTACACCTTGACGTATGACGCGAGCACGAAGAAATTCACGGTCGCATTCCTGAAGCCTCTGGTCAACAACGTGACATACACGCTGGAATACAACGTGAAACCCACGCAGAAAGCGTATGACGAGTATGCCGTCAACCTGAACGCCGGTAAGGATGGATATGACGGCGTAAAGGGTGACGCGAACACCGATCTGCCGGGAAACGCCACGTCCTCGAACCAGCCGGGTTTCCATGCGAACGATTCCGCGTGCCTGGCGTACTCGGCCGATGGCGTGGATCATGCATGCGGCGGCAATCCGTATCCGCATCCGGTGATCCAGGTGGTTTCCTCGACGCTGCATATCGAAAAGCAGTGGAGTGGAGACGGTGACAAGCCGGAAAGCATCACGGTGGATATCAAACAGGGCAACGATACCTATAAGACGGTCACGCTGAAGCGTGACGATAGCGGCAAATGGTCCACCGACGTGATTATTCCGGCAGGCGCCCAAAAGACGTACACGGTGACGGAAGTCGAACCGGACAGCCACTTGTGGAAGGCTTCCTACCAGCACAAGGTCGGCGATGGAAATCTCGCTGACGGCAATGCGGTGACGGTGCCGGAATCCACGGCATCGCAGGAAGCCACGGTGATCATCACCAACACGTTGAAGCAGACCATGCTGACGCATGCGATTGGCGTGCAGAAGGAGCTGAAGGGCCGCGATTGGAAGGATTCCGACGAGTTCACCTTCAAGCTGAAGGCAGACGATTCCAATCCAGACGCGCCGATGCCAGCTTCCTGCAAGAACCAGTCGGCGTGCACGGTGACGGTGAAACGCGATTCGTCTGACGATCACGTTGCTTACTTCGGCGACATCACGTATGACGCAGGTGAAGCCGAGTACACATATCTTGTGACGGAGAACGCTGGTAATGCTTCCGCAATGTATTACTCGCAGGCGGAATACCGGGTGGTCGTGTCCGTGATGAAAGACGGAACGTCCGGTGAATGGAGGGCCGTTGTCGAATCCGTGACCCAGCTGAAAACCGATTATGGTGCCGCTGGTTCGAATTGGGACAGTACCCGGCCAATGCTGTTCACCAACCAATACATTTCGGCATCGTCGCTGCCATTGACGGGCCGCATGGGTGCGGAACGATGGTGGCAGATTGCGGCCGGCGGAGTTGGCGTGCTGGCATTGCTCGCCGTCGCTGCGGCCGACCAGTGGAGACGTAAGAAGCGGCTCAGCTGAACAACACAGGATTTGCGGATCGCGGGGGCGCGTTGGGTTCCCGCCTCCCGCGATTGCAGAAAACAGTAACCAACAATCAAGGAAGAGGAGATTCTCATGAAGATGAGGAAGCTTTTCGCAGGGCTGGCCGCCGCGGCAACGTTGCTGAGCGGCATGGCCATCGGCGTCGCCGCCGCACAGGCTGATGATGCTCCATTGCTGCAAGTTAACCACGCACAGGAAGGCCATACGTACACGCCATACAAGTTTGCCATGTTTGAGAATCCTGGCGATGGCTCGGTCGAAGTGAAAACGGTTGACGCATGGAAGGGAGCTGTGACCACCGCTGCTGATGTGGCTGATGGAAGCCACAACGGCATCCCGACAGAGTACAAGGATAATCCAGCCGCCTATGTGGCGACGTTCACTGCGGATCAGCTCCGTGTCTTCGCCAAGACCTTGGCTGGAATTACTCCGCCGGCAGGACCTGATGGTACTGGCCTGACCGTAACTACGGAGCAGGCAAATACGAGCCAGGCGGTCAATGTGAACGGAGAAGGCTGGTATCTGGTGAAGGATACGTTCATCAAGGCTGGCGAAACGACTGTGACGTCGGGAACTCCGGCTGTGGTGGCCACCACCGTCAATGGACTGTCCAATCTGAGGATTGTGGCCGATGCGACGACCGGTCAGGGCAACATCACGACTGAAGGCCAGTTCAACGCGAAGAACGCGAATCCGACCGACGAGCCGCTCAAATTCGCCCGGATGAATGACGTGGATGTGAACGGTAAGAGCGTAAAGGTGGGCGACACCGTGGACTTCACTGTGGCCGCGGACGTTCCTCATGCTGCGGCTGGCTGGGATGCGTACCCCTTTACCATTACCGATACCGCGTCCAAAGGTTTGCGGATTGCGGAAACGAGTGACTTCAAGGTCCAGTTCAAAGACCAGACTACTGTGAATCCCGATCTGTACACGATAACGCAGAAAGGCAATGCTCAATCCGGCACCACCACGACCATCTATTTTGCCGATGCCACAACGCTGGCCGGTAGGACGATCGTCGTGTCGTACCAGGGCACCGTCACCAAGGATGCGTTGGATGGCTTGAGCGGCAGTGTGGACAACAAGGCCACAATCACCACCAAGGATGGTACCAGCGGTGAAGGCAAGACTGTCCTTAAGACCTACGGTTTCCAGTTCACGAAGATTGGCAAGGAAGGGAATGAGGCCAAGCCTCTAGCCGGCGCCAAGTTCGTTGTCAAGAATGCGGAGGGCAAGTTCCTTAAGCAGGCTGAGGACGGTGCGTGGTCGTTTGTTTCCGATCAGAATGATGCCAAGACGTTCATTACTGAGAATGATGGTTTGGTGAAGGTCGCGGGTCTTGCGGCAGGAACCTACACGGTTGTGGAGACTCAGGCTCCGACCGATTACGCCCAGAACTTCAGGGTCACTTTCAATGTGGAGATCACAGATGAAGGTCTCGTCACTTTCGAACAGGATGCCCTTCGTCAGGTCCAGCCGAACAATAACACCACTGCGAATGCCACCGCTACCGTGCTGAACGTGAAGAATGTCACTCAGCTGCCGCTGACTGGTGCTGCGGGAACCGTGCTGTTCACGGTCGTGGCGCTGCTGGTGGGTGGCGCTGGCGTGGCTGTGGCGGTCAAGAGTCGTCGCCGCACGTACTGAGCGCATGCGTTCGGTGTGAGTGAGTTGTGAATTGACTCACTCGCAATAAAAGTCAATGCGGGCGGTTGTGGATATTCCATAATCGCCCGCATTGACGTGTGACCGACCGGTTGAAGTGATATACGGTCAGCAATATTTGAAAAGCTGCTTGTGAGAAGTCGGATATACACTTGCTTCATCACGGGGCATAGCAAAGGGGGTAAAACGATGCGCGGTGGAGGATCATTCAGCATGGACGAGCTCCAAATGTTGCGGGATCTGCCGGCGGTGGCCAACGTATCGAAAGACCGCATCACGTACTCCAACGCTTTCAAACAGGTGTGTGTCATACGGTATCTTGCGGGGGAATCGCCGACCAAAATCTTCCGCGAGGCGGGATTGCCGCCGGAACTGATTGGGTATAAACGTATAGAACGAAGTGTGGCGCGTTGGAAGGCTGCCGTCCTCAAATCCGTGAGTGGTAGCAGTAACATGAGTAACGGCGAAATCATTACGGAGCTCGTCAACCTGTATGTTCATGCGGTGACGCGCAAGGAGAAACTCGACGACCTCGCAGGAATCGCCAATCCCGATAAGGCGAACATTGGAAATGCTCCGCATCCGCTGGACGGGGCGAACGTGTCGGGGGGGGTATATATCCGCTGACGTGCCCGTCCCGTCCGATGCGGCTGCCATCGCCGTGCCGCCTGCACCTCTCAGCGCGAGCAGCGGCCTTGACAGCGAGACGGCGCTTGTCATCATCAAACAACAGGCTCGGCGCATCGACGAGCTGGAACGCGAAAACGAATCGCTCCGTGGCAAGCTGAAAACCTTGGCAAGCTGACTCCACCCGTCGCAAAGCGTTTTTTGGAAAAGATGCGAATCTGCCACATATAGCGCATTTCGCGGTGCGAACAACGGCGGAGATTGTGCGGTTGGCGCGGTAGGGTGTGAACATTATGACTTTTGGGAATACGAAAACCGGAAAAACTGGTACAAGCACGTCCGAAGCGACGGAAACCGCGCAAATCAAATCCGTCGAAAGCCTCGACAAAGGCAACGACATGGAACGCGGCCTGAAAAACCGCCACGTCCAATTCATCGCCATCGGCGGCACCATCGGCACCGGCCTGTTCCTCGGCTCCGGCAAGTCGATCGCGCTGACCGGACCGAGCATCATCCTCGTGTACATCGGCGTGGGCCTCATCATGTTCCTGCTCATGCGCGCCATCGGCGAAATGATGTACAGCGACCCAAGCCAGCACACCTTCATCAACTTCATCACGCGCTATCTCGGCCGCGGGTGGGGCAAGTTCGCCGGCTGGACGTACTGGATCGTGCTCATTCTGACCGGCATGACCGAAATCACAGCCGTCAGCACGTATTTCGTCACGTTCTTCGGTACGTTCGGCATAGACCTCAACGCGTGGAAATGGCTTATCGAACTGTGCTTCCTCGTGGCGCTCACCGGCATCAATCTCATTGCCGTGAAAGTGTTCGGCGAGGCGGAATTCTGGTTCTCCATGATCAAAATCACGCTGATTGTGGGTCTGATTGTCACCGCCGTGGTGATGCTGTTCCTCGGTTTCAGCTACCCGGCCACGCATATCGAAGGCGTGGACGGCACGGTCTCCGGTGCCACTGTGAGCCTTACGAACATTACCGACGGCTTCCAGCTTGCGCCGAATGGCTGGATGAACTTCTTCATGAGCTTCCAGATGGTGTTCTTCGCCTACCAGCTCATCGAATTCGTGGGTGTGACCGTGTCCGAAACCCAGAACCCGCGCAAAGTGCTGCCGAAAGCCGTCAACGAGCTGATCATGCGCATCCTCATCTTCTACGTGGGCGCGCTCGTGGCCATCATGGCCATCGTGCCGTGGCGCAACTTCCATCAGAACGCGGACGGCTCGTTCGGTTCGCCGTTCATCATGGTGTTCAAATACGCTGGCCTCGACTGGGCTGCCGCGCTCGTGTTCTTTGTGGTGATCACCGCAGCCGCGTCGGCACTCAATTCGCTGATCTACTCGGCGGGCCGCCACCTGTACCAGCTTGCGCAGGACTCCGAATCGCCCGCTATGCAGCGCCTCGGTGAGGTGTCGGATCACAAGGTGCCGGCGAAGGCGATCATCGTGTCCGGCTGTATGATTCTGTTCTCCCCGCTGGTTAACGCGATTCCGGGCGTTTCCGGTGCGTTCGTGCTGTTCGCTTCGGCCGCCAGCGCCGTCGTGATCTTCATCTACGTGCTGACGATGCTTGCGCACCGCCGCTACCGTCAAAGCGCCGACTTCCTGCCGGACGGCTTCGTCATGCCGGCATGGCAGGTGTGCGACTGGATTGCGATTGCGTTCTACGTGTTCGTGTACGTCACGCTGTTCCTGTCCGCAGATACGCGCGGTTCCGCCATCGCCGGCCTGCTGTGGCTCGTCGTGTTCGGCGGCTACTGCCTGCTGCACGAGCGATTCCAGAACCGCGACCTGAAGGCGGCTCTAGGGAAGTAGACGTATTGCCTGTCGCTGCGGTATGCGTGGCATGCGCGTGTTGCGCTACGTGTCGCGCATTCGACGAAAGAGGGCCGGTGGAAACCTTGCGAAAATGTGCGTTTCCACCGACCCTCGTCGTGTAATCGCAATAAAACAGTGCGAAACGTTAGTGCACGAATCGTACGAAATCGGCGCGAATCAGCCGATGTAGTCGGCTTCGTTCGTCGGGCTGGACGGCACGGCGTGATCTTCCGTCACCTTGCCCAGGCCGGACAGGTACGCTTCACGGCCCGCCTCGATCGCGTTCTTGAAGGCGCGCGCCATCAGCGGAATGTTGCCGGCGGAAGCGATTGCCGTGTAAGCCATCACCGCGTCCGCGCCCATCTCCATGGCCTCCGCGGCCTGGCTCGGACGGCCGATGCCCGCGTCGATGATCACCGGAACGTTGGAATTCTTGATGATCACCTCAATGAAATCGCGTGCGCGCAGGCCCTTGTTCGAGCCGATCATCGCGCCGAGCGGCATCACGCATGCCGCGCCCGCGTCCTCAAGACGCTTCGCCGCGATCGGGTCCGGGAACATGTACGGCATGACCACGAAACCTTCCTTCGCCAGCTTTTCCGTGGCCTTGATGGTCTCCTCGTTGTCAGGCAGCAGGTACTTCGACTCGTGCTCGATCTCCACCTTCACGAAGTCCGTCTGGCACACCTCGCGCGCGAGACGTGCGATGCGCACCGCCTCCTCCGCGTTGCGCGCGCCCGACGTGTTCGGCAGCATGGTGATGCCCTTCGGAATGTAGTCGAGCAGGTTGTTTTCGGTGGTGCGGCAGCGGCGCAGCGCCATGGTGACGATCTGCGTGCCCGCGTTCTCGATGGTCGCCTTGATGAGGTTCAGGTCGTAACGACCGGAACCGAGGATGAAGCGGCTGGTGAACTTGTGCCCGCCGAGAATCAACGGATCGGCGTCTCCTGTGGCGATCTCGTCGTACGCGTGCGCGTCCGGCTCTGGCAGAATCGCCGTGTTCGTGGTGGTGCCGACCAGCTCGTCAAGCGTGGCGTTCGGTGCGGCCGCGACGTCGGCGGCTGCGGTGGTGATGGTGTTTTCGGTGCTCATCGTCGGTTCCTTTCGTTGGGGTGTTTGGTGTTGCTGTTGTTGCGATTGCTGTGCTGCTGTTGTGTTGCCGTTGCGTCGCTGTTGTGTTGTGTGCAACGTGCGTTTGTAATCGCAATAAAAATTTCGATTACGGCAGTGGAGTAACGTAGCAGTGCGTCAGGCGTCTTCCTCGCCGAGGATCAGTCGCGTGATCATGTTCGCTTCGTGGCAGGCGACCACGCCCACGCGCGGCGCCATCAGGCCGGCACCCGGTACCGGAGCCGTCTCGCCATCGCCGCAGAAGTAGAAGTTCTTCGAAACGCGACGCGTGCTCACCAGGTTGGAGCTGCGGAAGCCGGCCATGCCGGACGCGCTGACGAGCTTCTTGCCCGGCAGATTCTCCAGCACCGCGTTGACGAGCATCGTCTTGTTTTCCGGCACGTCGAACGCCTCGCAGATGATGTCCTCGTTTTCGAACAGCGTCGGCACGTTCTCGTCGGTCACCTTGACGGTGTCGATGGTGATGTCCGTGAACGGGTTGATTTGGCGCAGATTGCTGCGCAGCGCCTCCGTCTTGTACTGGCCGAGGTCCTTCAGGAAATACTGCTGGCGATTCAGGTTCGTCATATCCACGCGGTCGAAGTCGATCAGATGCAGATGGCCGACGCCGATGCGGGTCAGCGCCACCGCGATGGTGGAGCCGAGGCCGCCGCAGCCGCAGATGGCCACGTGCGCCGCGTCGAGCTTGTCCTGCGTGGCGGCCGTGTGACGGTCGAGCAGGGCCGCGCGGATCTCATCGCGGCTGACCAGGGTGGCCGGGTCGGGCTGGTTGTCGAAAGCGTGCTGGCGGGCGTCGATCTGCGCCTGCGATGCGGATGGTTCAAAAGTCATGGTTGTTCTCGTATTCTCGTTTCCGTTCGTATGGTTTGTTTCGCTGCTGTGCTCAGCCGCCCTGCACGAACGTGACGATTTCCAACGTGTCGGTGCCCTTGAGCTGCGTCTGCGCACGCTGGGCGCGCGGCACGATCTCGCCGTTGAGCTCCACGGCCACGCGGTCGGCGCGCAGACCGCGCTGCTCCACTAGTTCGGCCACGGTGATCGGCGTGGCGACGTCCTCTTCCTTGCCGTTGATGATCATTTCGGTTCCCTTCTGTATGTCAGGCCCCACGAGTGCCGTTCCCGCCGAAACGGACGTTCAGAACTGCTTTGTGGGCTTCCGAGCGTCTGCTTCCGGTGAATCGGACATTCACGGTTGGTACGAAAAAAGGGTCGCCGAAGGAACCGTACCCTATGAGGTGGTGCGCCCCTCCGTGACCCTAATCACGCGATATTCGGTTATCGCGAACGGAAATGAGATGCGCCTCGCGGCGCGAACAACCCGTCTCCTTACGGCGGCATTACCCGCATCAAGTCCTCGGTCGAAGCTCGTCGAGCTCCCTCTCAGCCTTTCGGCTCCCGTTCGGTTGTGCCCTCATCTTCCCGCACCCGCCCGACAACCCGCTCCGCGCTGTTTTGTGCGAGAATGGGTGGCGGATTTTGTAGCGACGGATGTAGCGACGGATGTGGCGACGGAAGGGAGACGGTTATGACGACCGCACGAAACATGGGCGAATTGGCGGGATTTGCGATTCCACGGCTCGGCATGGGCACGATGGCGTTGGCGATTGAGGGCCGCCCGGACCGCGATACGGCGATCCGCACGATTCACGCCGGCTTGGACGCGGGCGTGCGATATCTGGACACCGCCTGGTCGTATTACCTGCCAAGCCAACCCGGCGCCGGCACCGCCGAAGACCTGGGCTACGGCGAAAAAATGGTGCGCGACGCGCTCGCCAGCTGGGACGGTCCGCGCGACGAAGTGCTGATTGCAACCAAAACCGGCTATCGCCGCACCATGGAGGCGCCGAACGTTGCCGAAAACGAGCCGGAACGCCAGCATTTGCAGGCTGTGGGCAGCCAGTACGGGTGGATGGCGGATTCGCGTCCGGAAACGATGATCTGCGACGCAAAGGAGTCGGCCGCGCACCTCGGCGTGGAGGCGCTGGACCTGCTGTACTCGCACGGCCCGGACCCGGAAGTGGCTTATGAGGACCAGGTCGGCGCGCTGAAGCAGCTGCTTGACGAGGGCGTGATCCGGTACGCGGGCATTTCCCGCGTGGACAACGCGCAGATCGACATCGCCCGCGAGATTCTCGGCGACAAGCTGATCGCCGTGCAGAACCAGTTCTCGCCCTCGTACCCCGACCCTGAGCATACGATGGAGCACTGCGCGGAACTTGGACTCGCGTTCGTGTGCTGGAGCCCCCTCGGCGGCTTCCTCGACGCGTTCGACCAGCGCGCGTACGACCCGTTCCGCACGGTCGCCGGCAACCACGGCTGCTCCTACCAGCGCGTGGTGCTCGCCTGGGAACTGAGCCGCTACGAGCGGTTGTTCACCATCCCCAGCGCCCGCAATCCGCAGGAAATCAACGATTCCTTCGCCGCCACCGAACTGACGCTCACGCAGGATGAGCTGACGATGCTGAACGCCTCCGTCGACGCCCGTCGCGGCTGAATTCCGCGCAATACGTACGATTGGCCGCGCCCGATTCCGCACAATAATCGCGATTCGGGCCGCGGCCTTTTTCGTGCCTTCTGTAGCTTGCTCGCTGCAAAATCGCCCTGGGAATAACTTACACTGTAAAATGTTTACACTGTAAGATATTATGACGGCGATTGCGACGGAAGGAGGTGCCGCGTGGGCTTTGAAGAGGAACTGTTCCACGAATTGGCGACCAACACATGGGACAAACGCTCGCGCATGCAGCAGGAGATGGTGAAAGGCGCGAAGGGCGAACCCTTCGCCGTGCAGGAACTCTATAGGAAAGGCCCGCTGACGCCATCGCAGCTCGCCTCTTCAATGAAAACCACCACCGGACGCGTGTCCACACTGCTGTCCGCGTTGGAGAAAAAAGGCCAGATCACACGCGAATCCGACCCCGACGATCGCCGTGTGGTGCACGTGAACCTCACCGAAGCGGGCAGGGAACGCGCCGAACGGCAGCGCGAAAGCATGCGCGAGGCGATCTGCTGGATCTTCTCGCAGATGGGGGAGCGCCGCGCGCGCGAATTCGTTGAGCTCACCGAGGAATTCACCACGTACATGTCGCTGTGCATGCCCGGCAAACCGCGCCCCACGGCGGACGAGGTCAAAGCCGCGTTCTCAGGAAACGCACAGGAAGACGCGTAGTATCTTACGCTGTAAATAATTCACAGTGTAAGTAATCGCAATCCAGTAATCGCAAAAACCGCGAAAAATCGCAAAAACTAATCGTAAGAAAACAAGCAAAACACAAAACAAGAGAAGGAACCAAGCATGCTTCGCATCGTACGATACCTCTCCAAAGCGGAGATCGGTCAGATGCTCGTCGCGCTGGTCAGCATCGTCGGTCAGATCTGGCTTGACCTGACCCTGCCGGATTATATGGCCGACATCACGCAGCTCGTCGAAACCCCCGGCAGCGAAATGCACGACATCTGGGTGGCCGGCGGCAAAATGCTGCTCGTCTCGCTCGGATCGGCGGCCTGCGCGGTCGTCACCGGCTTCATCGCCGCGCGCGTGGGCGCCTCGTTCAGCCAGCGCCTGCGTTCGCTTGAATTCAACAAGGTGGAAAGCTTCGGACCGGCGGAAATGAACCGTTTCTCCACCGCGTCGCTCATCACCCGCTCCACGAACGACATCACGCAGATCCAGATGTTCATCACCATGGGCCTCATGATGATCGTCAAAGCGCCGATCATGGCCATGTGGGCCGTGTGCAAGATCGCAGGAAAGGGCTTCGATTGGACGCTCGCAACCGGCATCGCCGTGGCCATCCTGCTGGTGGTCATCGCCGTGCTCATGCACTTCGTCATGCCGAAGTTCAAGGCCATGCAGCGCCTGACCGACAACATCAACCTCGTGGCGCGCGAGAACCTCACCGGCCTGCGCGTGGTGCGCGCGTACAACGCCGAGGACTACCAGGAAGCCAAGTTCACCGAAGCCAACAAGGAACTCACCGAAACCCAGCTGTTCACCAACCGCGCCATGGCCATCATGATGCCGTTGATGAACACCATCATGAACGGCCTGATGCTCGCCGTCTACTGGATCGGCGCGTACCTCATCGACGCTGCCGACGCCGTCGACAAGCTCACCACCTTCTCCAACATGGTGGTGTTCTCCAGCTACTCCATCCAGGTCATCATGAGCTTCCTGCTGCTGAGCATGGTGTTCGTGCTCTGGCCGCGAGCCGACGTGTCCGCGCAGCGCGTGCTCGAAGTCATCGACACCGAGCCGATGGTCACCGACGGCACGCAGGACGCGGGCAAGCCGGGCGAGGAAGGCGAAATCGAATTCCGCAATGTGAGCTTCGCCTACCCCGACTCGCGTCAGGCCATGTTGGAAGGCGTCAATTTCAAAGCCAAGAAGGGTCAGACGGTGGCGTTCATCGGCTCGACCGGCTCCGGCAAATCGTCCCTCATCAACCTCGTGCCGCGTTTCTACGACGCCACGCAAGGCGAGGTGCTCGTCGACGGCGTCAACGTGCGCGACTACAAGCTGAAGGCGTTGCGCGACAAGATCGGCTACGTGCCGCAGCAGTCGTTCCTGTTCAAGGGAACGATCGCCAGCAACGTCGCGTACGGAGATACGGACCGCGACGACGACACCGTGCGCCGCGCATGCGACGTCGCGCAGGCGACGGAATTCATCGACAAAAAGCAGAAGAAGTATGATTCCGGCATTTCGCAGGGCGGTTCCAACGTTTCGGGCGGGCAGAAGCAGCGTCTGTCGATCGCACGCGCCGTCTACCGTCATCCGGAAATCCTGATCTTCGACGATTCCTTCTCCGCGCTCGACTTCAAAACCGACCGTGCCGTACGTGACGCGCTCGAAAAGGAAGCGAAGGATTCCACGAAACTCATCGTCGCGCAGCGCATCGGCACCATCATGAATGCCGACCGCATCATCGTGCTCGACGACGGCAAAGTGGTCGGCCAGGGCACGCACGAGGAACTGCTCGACACGTGCGAAGTGTATCGGCAGATCGCCGAATCGCAGTTGAGCGAAGACGAACTGAAGCGCTGAAAGGGGGAGACATGCCAAGAGGAATGGGACGCGGCCGTGGGGCCGTGGAAAAGCCGAAGGACTTCGGCGGAGTGATGAAGAAGCTCGTGAAATTCTGCAGCCGGTACATTCCGGTGATGATTTTCGCGCTGGTTCTGGGCGCTGCCGGCACGGTGTGCCAGATCATCGGCCCGGACAAGCTCAAGGACATGACCAACGAGATCACGAAGGGTCTGCCGGCCATGGTGCACGGCAAGCCCGTCATGAATTCGATCGATATGGACGCGGTGTCGCGCATCGCATGGCTGCTCGTCGCGCTGTACGTCGGGTACGCGCTGCTGAGCTACCTGCAAAGCTGGCTGATGGCCAACGTCACGCAACGCACGGCACAGCAGCTGCGTGAGGCGATCAGCCAGAAAATCAATCGCCTGCCGCTGAAATATTTCGACAAAGTCAGCTACGGCGACGTGCTGAGCCGCATCACCAACGACGTCGACGCGATCGGACAGACGCTCGGCCAGTCGGTCGGCTCGCTGATCACTTCGATCACGCTGTTCTTCGGCGCGCTCATCATGATGTTCTACAACAACGTGACCATGACGCTGTGCGCCATCGGCTCCGCGCTGCTCGGCCTGATCATCATGGGCGTGATCATGAAGGTGTCGCAGAAGTACTTCACCCGCCAGCAGGTGGCGCTCGGCGACGTCAACGGCCACGTCGAGGAAATGTACACCGGCCACACCGTGGTCAAGGCATACTGCGGCGAGGAACGCTCCATCGAGCAGTTCGAGAAGTACAACAACGACCTGTACGTGTCCGGCTGGAAAAGCCAGTTCCTGTCCGGCCTGATGATGCCGATCATGAACTTCGTCGGCAACTTCGGATACGTGGTGGTGTGCGTGGTCGGCGCGGTGCTCGCCATGGACGGCAAGATCGAATTCGGCGTGATCGTGGCGTTCATGATGTACATCCGCCTGTTCACGCAGCCGCTGTCCCAGTTCGCGCAGGCGTTCCAGAACCTGCAGCGCTGCGCGGCCGCATCCGAACGCGTCTTCGGCTTCCTTGAGGAGCCGGAACTGTCCGACGAAACCGGCAAGCAGGCGCTGCTGGGCGTCGGCGCGGACGGCAAGCCGCAGCCGGTGCGCGGCGACGTGGAATTCAGCCACGTGCGCTTCGGCTACGACGCGGACAAGACCATCATCAACGACTTCTCCGCGTCCGTGAAGGCCGGCCAGAAGGTGGCTATCGTCGGCCCGACCGGCGCCGGCAAGACCACCATGGTCAACCTGCTGATGCGCTTCTACGAGATTTCCGGTGGCACGATTTCGATTGACGGCATCGACACCAAGTCCGTACCGCGTTGGAACGTGCACGACCAGTTCTCCATGGTGCTGCAGGACACGTGGGTGTTCCGTGGAACAGTGCGTGAAAACATCGCGTATTCGAAGAAGGACGTCACCGACGAGCAGATCGTGGCCGCATGCAAGGCCGTCGGCCTGCACCACTACATCATGTCGCTGCCGAACGGCTACGACACCGTGCTCGACGACAAGGCGTCGCTTTCCCAGGGCCAGCGCCAGCTGCTGACGATCGCCCGCGCGATGGTGGAGGACGCGCCGATCCTGATTCTTGACGAAGCCACCTCCTCGGTCGATACACGCACCGAGGAGCTGATCCAGAAGGCGATGGACGCGCTGACCGTGGGCCGCACGAGCTTCGTGATCGCGCACCGCCTGTCCACCATCCGCGACGCCGACATGATCCTGGTGATGAACGGCGGCGACATCGTGGAACGCGGCACGCACGAGGAACTGCTCGCCAAGGGCGGCTTCTACGCCGACATCTACAACAGCCAGTTCACGCTGATCGACTGATCGACTCATTCAACGAGTTCAACGCGTCAAACAAGCGGAATTCGCCCGAACCTTACGGGACGATCCGCATGTTTGGCGCGTTTGTCTTGTGGCGCATCTGTGCTTGGCCAAGCGTGTTCGAATCGTTTCGAGAGGTACTCTGGTAATACGTACGTCAACCGTTTGACGCGCTGGAAAATCGCATGGAAAAAATGGAGCAATCATGAAAGAAATCGAAATCGGCAAATCTGCTGTAACCGCATCGCAAGTAGCGCTCGGCGTGATGCGCATGGACGCGCTGGATGCGGACGCGGCGGCGGAAGTCGTGCGTACGGCCGCCGAGCATGGAGTCAACTTCTTCGACACGGCGGACATCTACGGATTCAACGTCAACCACGACCATGCCAGCTCGCGTGTGCTCGGCCGCGCGTGGAAGGACGCCGGGCTCAAGCGCGAGGACATCTTCCTGCAGACGAAGTTCGGTATCAACATCGACTTCAGCGACCCGAACAACGTGCACGCCACCCGCTACGACTTCTCCGCGAAGCACCTCATCACGCGACTCGACGAGGAACTGGAAGCGCTCGGCACTGACTACGTGGACTTCGCGCTCCTGCACAGGCCCGACACCCTGATGGAGGCCGAGGAAATCGTCGAAGCGTTCACCACCCTGCACAAGGCGGGCAAAGTGCGCCACTTCGGTGTGAGCAACGTGAACCCGTGGCAGGCGGAACTGCTGCAGTCCTGGCTCGGCGACGACCCGGCCATGAGGCTCGAGGCGAACCAGCTGCAGTTCGGCCTGATGCACGCGCAGATGGTCAGCGACGAGCTGATGACCAACTCCGGCGCCGAAGGCATGGTCGTGGCCAACCATTCGGACGGCCTGCTGTCCTACTCGCGACTGCGCCACATGACCATCCAGGCGTGGAGCCCGTTCCAGTCCGGCACGGAATACGGCCCGTTCGTAGGCAACGAGCACTTCCCGGAGCTGAACAAGGCACTGGACGAAAAGGGCGCCAAGTACGGCGTGAGCGCCAACGCCATCGCCACCGCATGGGTGCTCAGGCATCCGGCGAAGATCCAGATCGTGCTCGGCTCGATGAACCCCACCCGGCTGGGCGAAATGCTCGACGGCGCGGACATCGACCTCGACAAGCAGGATTGGTGGGACCTGTACGTGGCCGCCGGCAACCTCATTCCGTGAGTTTTGCTTGCGATTGGCCGGTTTGCGGTCTGCGATTGGCGGGCCGCCAACCGGCCAACCTGGCAATCAGTGACCGGTCGGCAATCAGAAGAAACGGCCGGGGAAACCGGCGCTGATGGTGGCGTGACGGTCGGCGTCCAACGTGGCGCAATCGAAAGCGAAAGTGCTGCTCAGCTCGTTCGGATCCGCAACGAACAGCGCCGTAGCCAACCCGTCCGCCACCGCAGTCGGATAGCCGCCAAACGACGCGGATCGCACCGCAACCCAGGTGGCCTCCGTCTGCTGCACGGGCAGGCCGTCGATGGCGTTGAGCAGGTGGTGAATCGCCAGATGCGTCTGTTCGTTCACCGCCACCTCCCAATGGCGACGGCTGGGCGCGCTCGCACAGAACGCGCCATCGCCGATCAGTGCGACGCCGACCGCGCAGGACGGATCATCCGGATCCTCAAGCGCCACACGGATCGGCTTGTTCGTGCGCGCCAGCAGATCGCCGCCCGCATCAATCACAAATTCCGGGGCAGCGCTTTCGCGTTTGCTGTCTGAGGTGGAAGATTGGCATGTCGGGTTGGTCGTTTCGGCTGACTTGACATGCGATGTGCGCGAAAGTTCTGAATCGGTGAGCAATCCGCCCAGCGAATCCACCAGATAACCCTTGCCGCACGCGCCGAAATCCACATGAACCGGACTGCGTGTAACCAATGTCGTACCACTCGAACGAACCACATCACGACCCCATACGGCCCGTCCGTGCAGCGCGCCCAGGCGCTCGCCGGCGTCGGCTTCAACGGTGAAACTCAGCGCGGGGTCGTAACCGAGACGAATCAGGTCCTCGCCCACGCACGGGTCGATCGCACCGCGCGTGGCGGCGTGCAGCGCGTCGTACAAATCGAATAGCGGGCCGGCCCAATCGGGAAAATCGAAATGCCCGCCATGCTCCGCATTGCCGATGTGCGCAACCAGCGAATCAGCGCGAAACCGCGAAAGCGCATGCTCGTATTCATCGATGAACCGTTCCATCTCGCCGCGCAATTCCGCAGTGATCGGGTGAGGCGTCGAAATCAACAACCCCGTGCCGAGCGCCTTGGGAAACGCGGTGGTATACGGCATGCGCTGTGCGAGCGGTGCAATGGAGTCCATACCACGATGCTAGCGCGTGCCCGGCTTGGCGTAGTTCGTGCTTGGGCAACCTGATATGCGCTATATGTGGCATGAGGCATCGCCTTATTTTGATACCCCCGTAGCTTTGTATGGTTACGATTATGCTAATCGTGATTATGCAAGTCGCGATTATACAAACTGACGCTTTGGCATGGAGTTCGCTTCACGTTTTCGGGCGGACGGGGGTGTTGCGGAACGGCGGTGAGCGTCACAATGTGAGACGACACGCGGAAAACGGGAAAAATAAAAACGGCGGAATTCCAACGTTTTTTCATGCGCGATACAACAAGACCAATTAAAAATCAAGACTGTTATTCAAAAAACTTTCGTTCTATCTTGGCTTCCGATGCGCGCTTCGTACGTTGGGTACGTCGGGGAAAGCGCGCCGAAAAGATTTGCGGAAGAAAGGTTCGACCCATGTCATCTCGCGTCGCGCAGCGCCACGCAGCCGGTTCCTACGATTCGTGCGGTTCGCGCGTCTCGGCTTCCGGTCGTCTCATCACGCTCGTCGCCGCGCTGATGATCGCGCTCGCCACGCTGTTTGTCGGCATCGCGATGCCGCGGCAGGCGTCCGCCGCTGACGGCAACCAGACGAATTTCGATTCCTGGACTGCCGTCGCGCAGAATATCGCCAAGCAGCTCGCCACCGCCGAAAAAGACTACAATGACGGCGATTACGGCCAGGCCGGCACCGAATTCCAGACCGCGCATTGGATTGGCTATGATGCGTCCAACTTCTCGAAAGTCGTCAACGACACCATTTCCGCCGAATGCCAGCAGACACTGCTCAGGCAGTTCACCGATTTGGAAGGACTCGCGTACCAGCAGGGCCAGGGGAGCGCGATCGCAAACGGAATCAACGCGCTGAACGCGGACCTTGACACGGCCGCGCAGACGCTTGACGGCAACGCGAACCTCGCCGACCCCAAGACGTACGCGAAGCAGCGCGCCGAACAGACCGCAGCCGAACGCAAGAAGCTCGACGCGGCCAAAAAGAACTCCTCCAAAGGCAAAGGTGACCGCACGTGGGGCGACGTCGCCAGCGAAATGAACGTCATTCTCGACAAAGCCTACAAAGCCGCCGTTTCCGGCAAAGGAACGGAAGGCTCCAGCCTCGTCAACAACGCGTACTACCAGTACTACGAGAAGCTTGGCTTCGAAAAGAACGTGATGAACGCCATTTCCGGCGACCGCGTCTCTCAGGTCGAATACCAGTTCAAAATGACCCGCAAAACCATGCGCGATGGCGGCTCCGACAAGGAGATCAAGAAGCTCGTCGACGACCTGAAAAGCTGGCTCGTCGAAGACGCGGCCACCCTCGACGGTGGCGCGGTCGGCAACGTCAACGCCTTCACCAAAGCCATCACCAGCTCCGCCGGACAGGCGTTCCTCATCCTGATCCGCGAGGGTCTCGAAGCGCTGCTGGTGGTGGCCGCCGTGGTGGCCTACCTCGTCAAATCCGGCAACCAGCGTTTCACCAAGTGGATTTACCTCGGCGTGCTCGCGGGCCTTGCCGGCTCCGGTCTGGTCGCCGTGCTCTTCACGTTCCTGTTCGGCGGCTCCGGCCCGGTCCAGGAAATCAGCGAAGGCGTGTGCGCGCTGATCGCCATGCTCATGCTGCTGTGGACCAGCAACTGGATGCTCAACAAAAGTTCCGTGGAAGCGTGGAACCGTTACATCCGCACCAAAACCGAGTCCGCCGTGGCCGACGCGCAAAACAAAGTCGCCGCCGACGAAGGCGTGGGCCTGGGTATGGTCGTTTCGCTCGCCATGCTGAGCTTCCTAGCCGTGTTCCGTGAAGGCGCCGAAACCGTCATCTTCTACGAATCGATCTACTCGATGAGTCGCGACGCGCAAGGCATGTGGATCGGCGGCATCGCCGCGGGTGTGGTGCTGCTCGTCATCTTCCTCGTGCTGCGCTTCACCTCCGTAAAGATTCCGATTGGCCCGTTCTTCCTCGTTACGTCGATCCTGATGGCCGTGCTGGTCGTCATCTTCGCCGGCGGTGGCATCCACGCGCTCATCGAAGGTGACCTGATCGACGGCCACTATCTGTCCAGCGTGCCCACAAACGACTGGATCGGCCTGTATCCGTACGTCGAATGCCTTGCGGCACAAGCGATCGCGGCGATTGCCGTACTCGCGCTGTTCGCCGTCGGCTTCGCACGCAAACGCAAGTTGCGCACGCCTGACAATCGCAAGTAATACGCAAATTTTCCGAGATTTACCGATATTTTTTCCACATCCAACAACAAAGGAAAGAGAAATGAAGAACAAGAAGATCGCCGCTCTGCTCGGCATCCTGCTGGCCGGCTCCATGGCCTTCTCCCTGTCCGCATGCGGCAATTCCAACGATTCCGCCGCTTCGGACAAGTCCAGCGCCTCCGCGTCGGCTTCGAAGGCCGACGACTCCAGCAAGGACGATTCCAGCGATTCCGCCGGTTTCGAAGAGATCCAGGTCGATGAGAAGCACTCCGACCAGGAATGCGGCCCGCTGACCGTCAACGCCGTCTACTTCCAGCCGATCGACATGGAACCGTCCGGCATGGGCCTCAAGGCCGCCGATGCGAGCTTCCACCTCGAAGCCGACATCCATGCCAACCAGAAGGGCACCGAACTCGGCTACGGCAAGGGCGATTTCGTGCCGGACCTGACCGTCAACTACGACATCATCGACAAGACCTCCAACGCGTCCGTCGCCTCCGGAACCTTCATGCAGATGAACGCCTCCGACGGCCCGCACTACGGCGCCAACGTCAAGCTCGACAAGGCCGGCGCGTACAAACTCGTGCTGAAGATCGAATCCCCGGAGAAGAAGGGCTGGATGCTGCACGTCGATCCGGAGACGGGTGTGAAGGGACGCTTCTGGACGGAACCGATCGAGGTCACCTTCCCGGACTGGAACTATACGCCGCAGGAGTGGTGATCTCCTAGCGTAGCCCGTTCGCGGTTTCGGTATGCATTACCCGACACACTCAAGGCCGTTCGGCCAAGCTTACGGTCGGGCAATGCATACCGAAACCGCTCTCTCGCGTTTAGGGGGATGGATTCACCTCTGCGATTGTGGAGGGGGTCCGGGAAATCCTCGCATTTTAGGGGAGGGATGAGAGGGGTGGGACTCTTTGGGATGGGGCGGAATGGGAATCGTTGGGCTCTTTGAGTTGGGTTTTTGGATGAAAGGATTTTGGGATGCTGCTGCAGTTTGTGACGGTGTTGCAGGGGGTGTTGGCGCCGGCGCTGCTCGTCATGGCGTTGAGCGTCATGCTCACCGTCGGTGAGGGGCGTGACAAGCCTCTGAGCGCGTACTGGCGGCTGGCCGGTTTCGTTGTTGGATTCGCCGGCGCAGTCGTATTCGCCGCGCTGCGCGCCACCGCCGTCATCACGCAACGCACGTTCGTCAACTATCCGACCCTGTGGTGCTGCGTGATCCTCGACGTGGCCGTGTTCGTCATCGTCCTGTTCGCCCGCCGCATCACCGCCGACTGGCACAACCACCGCGCGCTGCTCGACATCGCGAATCTCGTTGCGGCGCTTGCGATCGCGGCCACCACCTTTCGTGCGCTGCCCGACGTGATTCTGCGACTGACGATCTTCGTCGAGCCGGGCGATCCCATCTTCACTTCCGACATGCTGTTGCGCGCGCTCGGCTTCGCTTTGGGCGCGGCCGTCGCAATCATCGCCGCGCTTATCTTCCGCACGATGCGTTCCACCGCCGTCCGCTGGTCGTTCACGACGGCGGTGCTGCTGTTGGTCGCGCTGTTGTTCGCACAGCATTTCACCGACCTTGCGCAGATCCTCCAATCCAAACGCATCGTCAGCTTCCCGACCGCCGCCTTCCTCGCGCTCGTGTGGGGCATCAACCATCAGCGCAGCCTGACCATCGCAATGGCGCTCGTCTTCGCCATTCCGGCAATCGCCAGCATCGTCATGGGCTTCAAAGTCAAGCCGACCGGCGCCAACGAGGCGATCGCACGCACGCATATCGCGTTCCGCCGCCGCGCGAAAGCGGCCGGCGCGTTCAGCCTGGTCGCCATGATCTGCGTCACCGTGGCCCTGACGTACGGCGTCGCGCAAACGCAGAAAGTCGTCACGCTGTCGCCGCCGGAAGACTACTCGCTCGCCGACGGCGTGGCCACCATCAAATTCAGCCAGATTTCCGACGGCCACCTGCACCGCTTCGAATACCGCGCGAAGGACGGCACCTCCATGCGATTCATCATCATCAAGAAGAACGGCGGCGCGTACGGCGTCGGCCTCGACGCGTGCGACAACTGCGGCGACGCCGGCTACTACGAGAAGGACGGCAAAATCATCTGCAAGAAGTGCGATGTGGCCATCAACCTCGCCACCATCGGCTTCAAAGGCGGCTGCAACCCGATACCGTTCGACTACCAGGTCAAGCCGGGCAAAATCGTCATCCAAATGTCCACGCTCGACGCGCTGTCGAGCCATTTCCAGTGAGCGCCGAGAAAGGTAAGGGGGTGCCATGTTCTTCCTGAAAATGATCTCTCGCTCGTTCAGCCGGCAGTTCAAACGCCGTCTGCTCATCGCCGTCACCGTGTGCCTGTCCGCCACCGTCAGCGTGGCCATGCTCGGCGTGGTGTTCGACGTGGGCGACAAGCTCAACGCGGAGCTGAGCACGTACGGTTCGAATATCGTCGTGCAGCCGAAGTCCGACGCTGTGGTGAGCGATTTGTACAATACCGGCGATTCTGCTGGCTCGGCTTCGGGTAGTTCGTCCGGTTCGGACGGGGGTTCCACTTCCGACGGCTCGGCTGCGGCGGACAGCGCCGACCCGACCGCGTTTCTGAAGGAGTCGGACGCGCAGAAGATCAAGACCATCTTCTGGGCGTTCAACATCACCAATTTCGCGCCGGAATTGAACATCCACGCGGATGCGGGGTGTGTCGGTTCGGGGGCTGGTTCGGCTGGCTCTGCTGGAACGGCTGGTGCGTCAGGTGCGGCTGCTTCCGCGGCGAAATGCAAGGCGACCAACGTGCCGATCGTGGGCACGTGGTTCGCGAAAACCCTGCACATGGACTCCGGCGAGTCCACCGTGGCCGGCATGAACGGCATGCGCTCATGGTGGAAAATCAACGGAACCTGGCCGAAAGACGACAGCGAGCAGGCGATGGTCGGCAGCGCGCTCGCCGCGAAACTGGGCGTGAACGTCGGTGACAGCGTTACGCTCGACAAGACGATCGCCGTCGGTGCGGACGACAATACGAACGGAGGTACCGGGAAAACCGGCAAATCCTCCACCGAACGCAATCGCGTGAAAGTGAAAATCGTCGGCATCTTCGATTCGGGCGATTCCGACAACAGCGCCATTTATATGCCGTCCATCGCCGCGCAAACGCTTGCGAATCTGCCGAATTCCATCGACAAGATTGAAGTCAAGGCGCTCACCACGCCCGACAACGACCTCGCGCGCAAGGCGTCGAAGAATCCGAACGCGCTCACGCAGGACGAGTGGGAGACGTGGTATTGCACCGCGTATCCGTCGTCGATCGCGTACCAGATCGAAGAGGTGCTGCCGGGCGCGGTGGCCAAGCAGGTGCGCCAGGTGGCCGCGCTGCAGGGCGATGTGCTGAACAAGACGCAGGCGGTGATGGTGCTGATGACCGTGCTGTCGCTGGTTGCCGCCGCGATCGCCGTGGCAAACCTGATGGCCGCGTCGATTGGCGAACGCGGTTCGGAATTGGCGCTGTTGAAGGCGATCGGCGCCACGGACGGTGCGGTTTCGCGCCTTATGCTCGCCGAAACGGCGGTGATTTCGCTGGTTGGTGCGATTGCCGGTGCGCTGCTTGGCTCGGGCGTTGCACAGATCGTGGGGCACGTGGTGTTCGGCTCGGGCATCACCATGCGTCCGATGGTGTTCGTGTTGGTTTTCGTGTTGCTGGCGGTCACTGTGCTCGTGGCCTCGCTTTCGTCGATTCGGGCGATTCTGGGCTTGCGTCCGGCGGAGGTGCTGCATGGTAGGTGAGTTGTGCTTGGCTTTCGTAGGGGGTGTGCGATGACGAATCGCAAGATGTTCTTCACCATGCTGTGGGGCGCGGTGTTCCGCCGTCGCTCCCGTGCGATGATGGCCGTGATCGCGTCGCTCGTCGGCGCGGCCACGCTGTTCTGCCTTGCATCCGTGTGCGTCGCGGTGCCGCAGCAGATGAACGAGGAAATGCGCGCGTACGGCGCGAACCTGATCGTCACGCCCGCGTCCGCAACGGGCAAATCGCAAGGCATCGATACTGCAACCGTACGCAACGTGACGGCGCTCGTCGGCGCCGGACACAGCGTGAAATCAGCCGCATACCGTTATGAGAGCGTGCGCATCAATTCCGCGCCGTACACCATCGCCGGCGTGGACGTGAAAGCCGTCCGCGCGCTCAATCGCCATTGGAACGTGACGGGCGATTGGCCCGGCTCGGGCAACGTGATGGTCGGCCGCGACGTCGCCGACGCGCTCGGCGTGAAGGTCGGCAGCCGCGTCACCATCGGCTACCGCGCCGCCGACGCGTCTGCTTCAGCGTCTTCTTCCGCGTCCGCAAAATCCGATTCGGACGAATCAACTGAAACGGCAGAATCGTCCGCGCAGGGCACGCAGAGTACGCAAACTACGCAAGGCGAACAGACCACGCAAGCCACGGAAAACGGCCGCGTCTCGTCCGACATCATGGATAACAACGGCACCGAATTCCGCATCGCTGGCATCGTCGACACCGGCGGCAACGAGGATTCCATCATCTACGCCACCACCGCGGACGTGGCCAAACTCGCCGGTTCCAAGCGCGGCGCCGACGTGGTCGAATACTCCGTGAACGCCATGGGCGACGAGCTCAACGACATCGTCAACAACATCAATCGCAGTGCCGACAAAAACCCGAACAGCGCCGTCAAAGCGCAGACCGTCACCAGAATCACCTCGTCCGACACCCGCATCATCGCCATGCTGCAGACCCTGTTCTGGATTGTCTCGCTCGTCGTGCTCGTGCTGACGCTTGTCGGCGTGGGCACCACCATCAGCTCCATCGTGAGTCAGCGTCGCAACGAAATCGGCCTGCGCAAAGCCCTTGGCGCCGACTCGCGCGCCATCGGCGTCGAATTCTATGTGGAATCCGGCATTTACGGCTTGATCGGCGGTCTGCTCGGCACTGCTATCGGTTATGTGCTGGCGCGTGTGCTGTGCTCCACCGTTTTCGGCCGTGCGCTCGGCCTCAACTGGCTGCTTTGCGTTGGATCGCTGTTGCTTTCCGTGGCGATCGCCGTCATCGCCTCCATTCCGCCGGTCCGCCGCGCTACCCGTATCGACCCCGCCATCGTTTTGAGGGAGGAATAATCATGGACAACGAACATATGCTGCTGGAACTCGACCACATTTCCAAGATCTACGGCGATTTGCACGCCGTCGACGACCTGAGTCTGACCGTTCCGCAAGGGCAATGGCTGGCGATCGTCGGTTCGTCCGGTTCCGGCAAAACCACGCTGATGAACATGATCGGCTGCATGGATACGCCGTCGAAGGGTTCCGTCATGCTTGAAGGCCGGCGATTGGAGGATTTGAACGCCCGCCAGCTCGCCGATGTGCGTAAGAACATGATCGGGCTCGTGTTCCAGAAGTTTTACCTCGTGCCGCATCTGACGGCGGTGGAGAACGTGATGGTGGCGCAGTACTACCATTCCGTGGTCGATGAGAAGCAGGCGATGGAAGCGTTGGAACGAGTGGGATTGAAGGAGCGTGCGCATCACCTGCCCGGCCAGCTGTCCGGCGGTGAGCAGCAGCGCGTGTGCATCGCCCGCGCGCTCATCAACTGCCCGAAGCTCATCCTCGCTGACGAGCCGACCGGCAACCTGGACGAAAAGAACGAGAAGATCGTGCTCGACCTGTTTCGCCAACTGCACGAGCAGGGCACGACGGTCATCGTCGTCACGCATGACGCGCTCGTCGCTTCCTGCGCACAACGTGAGATCATGCTTAACCATGGCGTGCTCGTCGGCGAACAGTGGAACGACGAGGAGGCGAAACGTGCGTACGAGGCGGCCGGTGGCAAGCCTGCGCACACCGGTTCCGCCGAGGAAGGCGCGCAGAACGGGGGTATTGCGATTTCGTTCGCCGACCCCACGAAAGCCGCGAAAACCGGCGATACGGACGCGGCCAACGTTGCCGTTGCGGCTGGCGTTGCCGACGATACGGACGTAGAGCCCGACGTCACGAAAGGGGAGCAGGCATGAGCACCGCACAATCGAACGCAGTCAAAGTCATCGCACTGTCCGCGGCGAGCATCGCGCTGCTGTCGGCATGCGGCGAGCCGAAAGCCACGCCGATGGACGACGAATACGCCGGCAATTCCGGCGAAAGCGTGCAATCGCAGGAAAATAAGTCGAAAACTGACGGCAAGGCGTCCGGCGACACGGCAGACGACGGCGACGCCACCAAAAACCGTGCCGACGCGAATTCCGCAACATCCGACAAGCAGGACACCGGCAACTACGCGGATGGCGACTATTCGATCAACGGCCAGTACGGGCCGGTCGGCGAGGACACCATCGACGTGCATCTGACCGTTAAGGACCAGAACGTGACGGCCGTGAAGATCGTCGGCCATCCGTTCACGTCCATCTCCAAAAAGCATCAGAACGACTTTGCCAAAGCCGTGCCGGACGCGGTGGTCGGCAAGCCGTTGAAGGACCTTAAAGTCGACAAGCTCGCCGGTGCCAGCTGGACCTCCGAAGCCTTCAACAAGGCGTTGGAAGTGGCGCGTCAGGAAGCGTCAATCCAATAGCCCATTCCTTCTGAAACCGACACGGCATGCCCGTCTTGCGTCGGTGCGGACGGTTTTCCTGTGGTTACCGTGCGGATTCGGCGCATACGTTCGGCCAGAGCAACGTGGCCATGTTCTCGGCCCAGGAATCAGACTTGCGTTCCTTGCCGGATTGCCGTTCCCCTCCGGCTTCCTGTCCCGCCAACGCTTTGCAAGCCAGCATGGAACCCAGCACCGTGCTGAACAGGAACGTGTAGTCCAAACGGTTTTGAAACACTCCGTCGGCGATGCCACGTTCCATGAACCCCACGAACCGTTCTTCGGCCGGCGCCAGAACTTGTGCTGCGATCGCCTTCAGCGTGGCGTTGTCGGAAGACAGCACCACGCCCACGGCTTTCAATCCGAGTTCGCTGTCGAAGCAGTCCTGGATGCGTCGCAGCATGGTGGCCAGTCCGCTCCGCGACGGCTTCAAATCGTTGAAATTCGGTAGTCCGGCAACTTCCGGTTGGATGCGTTGCAATAAATCGTCGGCGTTTCGGTAGCGTCGGTAGATTGTGGTCTTTGCTACCCCTGAACGTCGTGCGACCTCTTCGATGGTCACCGCTCCGATACCATCGGAAATCACTATCCCCAATGTGGCTTTCATGATTTTGCGGTCGGTTTGCTCCCGTAATCGCTCACGTCGGCCACGTACTGTGCCGACGTCTTCCTGCGTGGTTTTTTGCACCGTCTTCCGCGTGCCCTCTTGCGTGGTTCCGCCCATCATGCCGCGATCACTTTCGTGCTTTCCAGCTTGCTTACGTACCAATGGTTGAACTTGACCAGTGGAATGCGCAGTAGCAGGCCTATCAGCAGCAGCGGCGGAATGAACAGCAGTAGCGCGCCAATCGCAAACCAGTAATCGTTACTGTAGATTCCGCCGATCGCCGCGCGCATTGCTGTGATTGAATGCGTCGCAGGCAGGAACGGGCTGATGCCGCTGATGATTTTCGGCAGCACGGCCAGCGGATATGCGCCGTTCGCTCCAGAGATCTGCATGACGAGAAACAGCACGCCGATGGCTTTGCCGACGTTGCCGAAGCTGGCCACGAGCGTGTAGGTGAAGAACGAGAACACTAGGCTGCTCACCCAGCCGGACAGCATGAACAGCAGCGGATGCACCGCCTGGACATGGAGGAACAGCAGACTGCCTCCCAAGGAGAACGTGCTCTGCAATAGTCCGATCACGCCGAACACACCGTAATGTCCGAGAAACAGCTGATGCGGTTTCGGGTCGCCGAGTTCCTTGCGCACCTTACGCGAGACGGTGGTCTTGAGCGTCACTGCCATGAGCAGCGAACCGACCCACAGCGGCAGGATCGTGTAGAACGGTGCCATCTGCGAACCGAAGTTCTTGACTGGGAACACCGCGTTGCGTTTCACTTTTACAGGGGCTGCAAGCGCGGCGGCCAACGAGTCGGTATTATCGCTGAGCACATCTTTGACGGCGCTCATATCGCCGCTGTTCAGAGCATCGGTCAATGTTCCTGTGAATGCGCCCAGTTTTTTGCCCGCGCCGGCCAGACTATCGGCGGTGGAATCCAACACGCTGCTGATGGCGGTCAGATTCTTATCCGCGGTCTTGGTGGTGCCGTTCAGATTGCCCAGCGCGCCTTTCAGATCGGCCGCTGTGGCATTGAGCGCGGTGGTGGTGCTGGTAATGGACGTGGCGATATCGTCAAGTTGCGGTTTCAGTTGGCTCTCATAGTCGGTTTTGATGCCACTGACGGACGTTGCCGCCTGCTGCGCCAGTTTCTTGATCTCCGCACGTTCGGCCGTGGTATCGCTTACTTTGGCGTCGATGTTGTCGGCGCTGCCATTCAGCGCCGATGCTAGGTCGTTGAGCTGTGTGATGGTGGTGCCGACGTTGGTTTTGAGATGGTCGATGGCGTTCCTCACCGCTTCCGGCAGCTTTTCGTTTGCGCTGAGCGCGTCGAGCGAATCATAGATCTGCTGGTAGCTTTGCGCCTGCTTGCTGATGTTCGTGGCCTGGTTGCGTAATGCGTTGGCGGTGTTGCCGGCCTGCGTGCCCGCATTGCCGAATAGGCTGTCCACATCTGCTTCCATGGCTGTGAAGCTGTTGGCGGAATCAGTCAGAGCCGTGCCCAGCGCGGTGGTGCCGGTCTTCAACGCGCCCGTCAGATCCTCCACGCCGCTGCCGGCTTGCTTGAGTGTTGTTCCTACGCTTTTCGCATTGCCGCTGACATTGGCGATCAGACCGTCGGAGGACTCAAGCAGATGCCGTGCGCTTTGGGTCAGCGTGCTGAACGTGCGGAGCGTTCCGGAAGCGTCGGTGAGCGTTTCCGCGAAGTCGCTGATATTGCCGTTGAACTGCGTGAGTTGTTCCTGCGCGGCTGGCTTGTCGAGTTGGTTGGCGAGCTGCGATGCCACACTCAGCGCGGTGCTGGTCAGTGTTTCGGAGAACGTCTCGTTGACCTGCGCGCTGACCGTATCGGCGCCTTGGCCTGTGATCTTCGGAGCCAAGGCGTTCTTCTTTTCATTGTTGTAGTAGGCGATTTCGGCGTGGTCGCCATCGGATGCGAAGAACGTCATCATACGGGTGCTGAAGTTCTTTGGAATCACCACAGCTGCGTAATATTTGCCGGATTTGGTGCCGTTGATGGCTTCTTTTTTGGTGGTGAAGGTCCAGTCGAGCTGATCGTTGGAACGCAGCGTGTTAACCACTTGGTCGCCGATGTTGATCTTCACTGGAATGAGGTCGGACCGGTATCCGTCGTCCTCATTGGCTACGGCGAATTTCAGATTGCCGGTATTGGCGAACGGGTCCCAGCTGGCGGCCACGTTGAACCATGTGAAGATGCCGGGGATCACAACGAGTCCGATGACGATGATGATGGAGACGACGTTGCTGGTGATTCGCCGGATGTCGCCGACGAACAGTTTCCAGATGGTTTTCATGCGTTGCTCCTTTCCTCGGTGTTTTCGGTTGTCTCGGCGGTCTCGGTAGTCTCGGTGGTGTCCGTGGCGGCATCGTTCGCGGCGGCGCTTGGACCGGTCGTCTGCATTTTCTGCACCAGTATGGCGATTCCGTCATCTTCATTGTGGTTGACGCCCGTCACGTTTTCCGTCGTTTCTTTGATGACGCTGGTATTGCGATTATCGGATGTCGTGCGTTTGCCGCTGGTGCGTTTTCGCGTTTTGCGCAGCAGTCTGTTCCGCCGTTCCTGTTGCGCCCGCTTTTTGCGACGGATGCGTGCCGCTTGGCGCTCCACCAGCATGGATCGGATCGATTCATCGCTCAAATGGCCGAGCTCCACTTGACGGTTCAGATTATCGCGCATGTATTCGATGACCATGAGGAAGCCCATGATGAGCAGAATCCAGACGACCCACGTGGCCAGTACCACCACTTTCTCTCCGTTGGTGAACGAGAACACCGCCGCCAGAGTTACCGGAACTACGAATCCGATCACCAGAGCTCCGCGCTTGAGTTTCGGGTACAGTTCCGCGAACCGACTTGCGCGTTCCTCGATCACCTCGCGGTAACCGCCTTTGTCGGCCAGCACCTGAATGGCTTGGGACATGTTGTATCCGCGTTCCGGAAGCTCCACTTCCTCGCCGATAATCATGTCGCTTTCCTTGATTTCGCGGGCGAAGAGTCGGTTGAGGTTGACCAACAGAGGACGGACCGCTAGACCGATGACGAACGCCATGGCGGCAAACAGCAGCAGCGTGCCGATCGCCTTGGTCCAATGGCCGTCGTAGAAGCCGGCAATGGTCTCGCGGAATGCGTCTATCGAATAGCTGAATGGCACGAACGGATAGACCATGCGGAAGAACTTCGGCATCATCTCGATCGGATACAGGCCGGAAGCGCCTGGAATCTGCACGATCACCAACGCCACGCACAGGCCCTTGCCGATGTGCATGAACGTGGTAGACAGCGCGTACGTGATGCTCAGATATACCAGCGATGTGATCATGCCGGTCAGTATGAACAGTGGCGCGCAAGCCGTCTGCACGCCGAGTATCAGATCGCCAACGGTGCAGATCGCGCCTTGAATGACGCCCATCGTGCCGAGCAACAGGTATCGGGCCAGATACTTTTCGGTTGCGGTCGGATCGAGACCCTCAAGCCCCTCGTCGTCCACCTCCACTTTGTAGATCACCACAAAGGCGAACGCGCCCACCCACAGTGCCAGATTGGTCATCAGCGGAGCCATGCCGGAGCCGTAGGAGTTGACGGGATACACGTTCTTCGTGTCGATTACGGTCGGGGACTCCATGAACGAGGCGATCTTATCCGCGTCAAGCGAACTGCTGCCGGTCAACGATGCGAGCAGATCCGTAGTGCCCAGCGCCTTCAGGTCGGTGCTGACGGTGGTGAGCTTCGTCTCCATCTTCGCCAGCTGCTGGTCGGTTTGCTCAAGGCCGATGCGGGTGTCTGACGCCACTTGGTCGAGTTGGTCGAGCACGATGTTGGTTTGCCTGACCACGCTGTCCTGGCTGGTCACGGTGCCGGCAAGTGTTCCGGCCGTCCCAGCCAGCGAGCCCAGCGCGGAATTCAGTCGCGGCAGTGCGCCTGAATTGATGGCGTTGCGCGCCGTGCCTGCGCTTTTGAGCGAGTTCTGCGTGCCTATGTTGAAATCGGTGGACAGTTTGGATACGCTGCCGGCTGTGGCCTGTGTGTTCTCGCTCAGGGTTTTGAGGTCGGCGAGTGTTCCGGCTGCCGTGTTGTTGGTATTCTCCAGTTTGCTGATGATTTGCTGGTATTGCGCGTTGTCGCTGGCGGATTTGAGCTTCTCGAGCAGTTTCGCATTGCTGTCGGTGATGTTTTGCATGCCGGTCACCGCCTGCTGTGCCGATCCACTTGCCGCGGATATCGCCGACGAGATCTGGTTGATGCTGGCTGTGGATTGCGCCGTCGCTTGGGAAACAAGTCCGGATCCGGTTTCCAGCGCGCTGTTGGCGTTGGACGAAAGCGTGTTGAGCTGGGTTTGCGCTGTGCCGATGGCGGTGGATGCGCCTGCTAGTCCTCTGTCTGCGCTCGCCGCGGCCAGCTGCACGTCGTTCAGGGCATTGCGTGCTGCTTTTGTCTGCTGTGGCACATTGGCTAACTGGGTGTCGAGATCCGCGATTGCGGAGCGGATCGTGCCTACGCTCCGCTTGGTGTTGTCGAGTTCGCCGATGGTTTCGTTGGCGATGGTGTTGGTGTTGCCGCTGATGGTGCTGTTGGCTGAGTTGACGGCTTTGACGAGCACGTCGCTGACGGTGGAGACGAAGGTGTTGTTGACGGTGCGGTCGACCACGGTCGCGCCTTGGTCGGTGATTTTCGGCGAAATCGGACTCGCCTTCTCGTTCACGTAATATTCGAGCGTGGGGCGATGCTTGCTGTTGGTGACGACGTTGGCCAGATCTTCGCTGAAGTCGGAAGGGATGACGATTGCGGCGTAGCAGTCGCCCGACTCCACCGCTTCCATCGCGTTGGCTTTGCCCATGAACTTCCAGCCGAGCTGGTCGTTGCTCTTCAGCGTGCCTTCGATTTGATCGCCGAGATTGACTTTGCCAAGCAGCGCGTTGTCTGTGCCTTCGTCCATGTTGGCCACGGCCACTTTGATGCTGTCCGTGTTGCCATAGGGATTCCAGAACCCGTAGATGTTGAACCATGCGTATAGCGGGGGAATGAGAATCAGGCCGATCATAATCACCCACGTGGCGGGTACGGTGACCAATCGTTTGAAGTCACGGCGCAGGATCTGCAGTACGTTGTGCATTGTCTCTCCGGTTTGGCGAATCAATTCCCTTATATGGCGATACGTGTTCCGTAGCGCTACGCGGTTCGTATCGTATACCGTGCTCTTGGACAATCGCCATCGCGTTTCATGGATGACGGAAATCGGGTCGAGTACTGCGGCAAAGCCTCGGCAAAACCATCGCCGGCTGACGTAGCCCCTTTCGCTCACGTCCGTGACAAATCGCCATTTCTGTATGTCCGTGAGCGAAAGGTGGTAATAAATCGCTATTTTCCGTCCGTATTTATACCCCCATTCGCTCACGATGCGCTATGCATCGCCATTTCTTGCGGACGTGTGCGAAAGGTGGTGTGAGAATGGCGATTGCAGCCAGCTGACGTCCCCCTCTTTTGCTCGCGTCCGCCAATGATCGCACTTGAATCGCTTTTCTTGCGGCGGATATTGCCTACGTTTGGTAGCGTGGGCTGAAGGAAGGAGCGGCATATGAGCGAAACCGCACAATCTGAATCACGATCCGAGGATTCCGCCGCGGGCAAGACGGATGGAGAAATCAAGGCGATTGCCGCCGAAACCGAAATCGCGGCTATCGAAGAAGGCGGAAAGCAGGGCACTGGCGAAGTCGGCAATCCCGCTGACCGTCGTCTGCCGTTAATCGTTCGCATTTACGGCATCGTCATGCTTATTGAAGGCGTGGTGACGCTGCCGTTCATTGTGTTGGCGTGCCTGTACTCGATTCGCGCGGTGTTTTCCGGCAAAGTGGCGTTCGATGCGCTCAGCCTCACCGCGATTCTGTCGGTGGTTCACGCGGCCGTGCTGCTGGTCGCCACCGCGTGTCTGGCGGTGTTCGGCGTGATGCTCATTATGAACAAGCGTCGGCATATCGCGCAATGGACGTATCTGATGATTCCGCTCACCCTTGCCGAAGGCTTGCTGTCGCTGGCATTGCAGGGACTTGGTGTGAATTTGATCGGCCCGGCTATCCAGCTTGTCGTGCTCATAGCCCTGCATGTCACTGCCGATCCGTCGCTGCGTGAGGAACGTCGTCTCCAGTTCGCGTTGCGACGTATGGATGCCCGTAGCGCATACGAAGACGCCGCTTCCCAGGGTATGGCTGGCCGTGATTTGACTGGCAGGGGCTATATTTCGCTGGATTTCTTCAATTTGTTCTGGTTGTTCGCCATCGGTTGTGTGTTCGGTTTGGTGATCGAGACCATCTACCATTTCGTGCTGTTCGGCGAATACCAGGATCGCGCAGGCTTCCTGTGGGGGCCGTTCTCGCCGATTTACGGCTTCGGCGTGGTGATCGTCACCGTGTTGCTCAACCATTTGTGGCAGTCGAATTGGTTGCTGATTTTCTGCTCAAGCGCGGTGATCGGTGGCGCGTTCGAATATTTCACCAGCTGGTTCATGCAGGCCGCGTTCGGTATTCGCGCATGGGATTACACGGGGCAATGGCTTTCGATTGACGGGCGTACGTCCGGCAAATACATGTTCTTCTGGGGTATCCTCGGCTTGATTTGGATCAAGTTGATTTTGCCGCGATTGTTGCGATTGATCCAGCGTATTCCGTGGAAGATTCGCTATTCGCTGACGCTGGTCTGCTTCATTTTCCTTTTCGTCGACGGTGTGATGACGCTGATGGCCCTTGATGCTTGGTATTCCCGCATGGCTGGGGTTGCGCAGAATTCGCCCGTTTCGCAGTTCTTCGCCACGTATTTCAATGACGATTTCATGGCCCACCGATTCCAGACCATGAAGATCGACCCGTCCACTGCCGGTCGTATGTAGGCTGGTTTTTGCGTTTTGCGGGTTTTGCTAAGCGGCTGGTCGGGCGATGTTCCGGCTGGCCGCTTTGCTTTGGGTGGCTGATTTTGAACGATTTCGGACGATTGCAGTGGGGTTTTGTTGCGGGTTTTGCCGCGGGGGATTTGATTCTTCCGGATTATTGCCGTTTGGGATTCGTGCCTTCCGGCTGTCTGGATGCTTGACTGCTGTTGCCGCGCCTACGCCGCGATGCTTTGCGCCAGCTGGCGGATGAGGTCGGGGCGATGTCCGCTCCATGAGGAATTCGGTGAGATGACGACCGGAATTTGCTTGAAGCCGGCGTCCTTGATCTGTTCGAATGTGGACGGATTCTGCGTCAAATCGACCGCCACGTACCGCACTCCCAGTTTGGAAAGCTCTTGTTCGGTGGCCTCGCATTGAGGATTGTTCGGATTGGTGAAGACGGTCACGGTCATTACTTTTCCTCCCTATGCAATCGGCTTCCTTTGGTGCGGAAGATCTTGTCGGCCACGTTTTTTGATTTTGCCCGGCTGAGCAGGCCGTTCATCAGTATACACTACCCGTAGTGGCGTTTCGTGCGTTCGCCCACTGTATATAGTGGGGAATTTCCCGTAATACCGAATCTATGCGAACAAATGTTCGATATATTCGAGTCTATCATTATCGTCGATTGCGCCACGCCGGTTGCATGCGTATGGTCCGTCCGCGAATCGCCCGCGGGCTGTTCGCTATTCATTTCGGAACACATATTGCGATTTCGCTCGTTTTCTTACGATTGTGAGCGAAAGGTGGTGCCGCATAGTGCGGTAGGGGGTATAAATCGCCTTATTTTCCATACTTTTCGGCGCACGTCGCGAAATAATCGACCGAAATTGCGATTCGTGAGCGAAAGAGGGTGCGCGATATGGTGCGTTCCGTATTGAAGTGCTGAGACCTCATCCCGAAACAAATGAAAAAGTCCTGAGAACCATCGGCTTCCAGGACTTCGAACCTGTGCCCCCCGTGGGATTCGAACCCACAACCCACGACTTAAAAGGACGCTGCTCTAACCGTTGAGCTAGAGGGGCAACAGCAACACAGTATACAGCATATTCGGACCAATCGCCACCACGGGCGTCGGACGGGCGTCGAAATGGCCTTCGGAGTGTTGGTGTGCCTACAATCGAAACCATGTCATGTACCACAATTCTTGTAGGCAAAAAAGCAAGTTACGACGGTTCGACCATCATCGCCCGAGATGACGACTCTGGTTCCGGCCGTTACGATCCGAAGAAATTCGTCGCTATCGCGCCGCAAGAGCAGCCGCGCCACTATCGCAGCGTGCTCAGCCACGTCGAAATCGATCTTCCCGATAACCCGTGCCGATACAGCATCGTGCCGAACGTGCTACCCAACCGTGGAATCCTTGCGGAAGCGGGCGTGAGCGAACGCAACGTGGCCATGAGCGCCACCGAAACCATCGCCGTCAACGAACGCGTGCTCGGTGCCGACCCGCTGGTCGTATTGCATCCAGCCGACGAAGCCAATGGTAAGCCGGAAACCCCAGGCGGCATCGGCGAAGAAGACATCATCACCCTCGTGCTGCCGTACGTCAACACCGCGCGCGAAGGTGTGAAGCGCCTCGCTGAACTGCTCGAAACATACGGGACGTACGAATCGAACGGCATCATCATTTCTGATGTGGACGAAATCTGGTACGTCGAAACCATCGGTGGACACCATTGGATCGCCCGCCGCGTGCCGGACGACAAATGCGCGATTATTCCCAACCAGCTTGGCATCGACTATTTCGATTTCGACGACGCCTTCAGCGACGCGCGCGAATTCATGTGCAGCGACGACCTGACGGAATTCATCGAACGCCACCATCTCGGCCGCGCGGCCGGCACGCAGGGCGGCATGAACAACGGCCACTGCAACCCGCGCGTCGTGTTCGGCACCGCCACCGCGAAGGACCATATCTACAACACGCCTCGCGCCTGGTACATGTACCGCCAGCTTAACCCCGTCGAAGCGGCAGACAGCACGCCCGAATCGGATGATATTCCATGGTGCCTTGAACCGGAGCACGCCGTGACCGTCGAGGACGTCGACTTCCTGCTGGGATCGCATTTCGAGGGCACTCCGTACGACCCGTATGGCACGCAGGGGACTGAGGAAAGCCGCCATCGCTACCGTCCGATCGGCATCAACCGCACCGGACACATGGTGGCCATGCAGATTCGCCCGTACGCGCCCGTCGAAAGCCGTTCGATCATGTGGATTTCGTACGGTTCCGGCGCGTTCACCACGTCCGCCCCGTTCTATGCGAACGTCGACGACACCCCCGCCTACCTGCGCGACACCACGCCGGAAGTCTCCACGGACTGCCTGTATTGGACGAACCGCCTGATTGCAACGCTCGCCGACGCGCACTTCTACGAGACCAGCAACGCGGTCGAGGGCTTCTCGGAAGATGTCCGTTCCTTCGGCCACCGTCTGGTGGAACGTACGGATGATGCGCTTGCGATTGGTGGGTCGGCGACTGGAGCTGGTGGCGCTGGTTCTGGTGCCGGTTCTGCGGTTGGCGGTTCTGGTTCTATGTCTGGTGCTGCGGTTGATTCCGGTTCCGATGGGCTTGCTAGTCCTACATCTGTTCCGGCCCGTCTTGCGGCGGCTAACGACGAAATGGCGGAATACCTGCGATCGCGCAATACGAAGCTGCTCGGCGACGTGCTGTACACGTCCAGCAATCTCATGCACAACAGTTTCGCCATGTCGGATCGCTGGAACTAAGCCCGCTGGTGCTTTCCGTGTCCGTTTCTCCCGAATCGGACACACAGGCATCAAAATGAAGCGCTCCTGTGTCCGAATCACCAGAAACGGACACAGGAGCGCCTAGCCGATCGCAATAATCGCAATACTCACGCAATATCGCGTAAACCCTCTATCGCGCGAAACCTGCGAAACCCGCGAAACCCGCGCGAAATCAGTTGAACCCGACCACATGTTCCGCCACGAAATATCCCTTTCGAATCACAAACCGGCCGAGCGAACCATGTAGGTTCAGCGCGCGCGACATCGCCTTCTTACGCACGTCCTTGTAAATCGTCGGCGAATACGCCTCGATATCCGCCCACATGGCCTTCTTCTTCTCGTAATTCTCCGGATCGCGCGACAAAATCATGAAAACGCTCGCGACGGAACTCTGAATCGCAAGAAAATGAATCATATAGCGGTACAGGCCGTCTGGCACCGTACCTCGTTCGGGGGTGGCGCGCACCATGCACTGGTTGACGAGCCGCAGCTGGTCCACACGTCGGATCATCACGTCCGTCTGCACGCTCTGCCCGTCGCGGCCGATGAAATAGTGGTAGAACGGCGTATCCACGTATTGCAGCGACTTGACCCACGGGAACGGCTGGTACGCGTAGATGAAGTCCACGTAGAACGTGTGCTCCGGCAGCTGCATCTTCGATTCGCGCACCACGGCCGTACGGTAGATCAGCGCGTGCATGAGAATGTATTCGGTCAGGCCGAAATGTCCCAGATCGTCCCAAGTGAGCCGCCTGCCGGGCTCCATGGCGTGACGGAAGTTCACGACGTGCTTGTTGCGCTTGCCCACCTTGTCATACACATAGTTGGTGACGAGCATGTCGAGCGGCTCGTCCTTGCCGACCTCGCCGCGCAGCACGGCCATGACCTGTTCGAGCGATTCCGGGCCGACCCAATCGTCCGCGTCCACGACCTTCACGTACATGCCGCTCGCCGCCGCGATGCCGGTGTTGACCGCGCCGCCGTGGCCCTTGTTCTCCTGATGGATCGCGCGCACGATTCCCGGATTGCGCGCCTCGAACGTCTTCGCCATCTCCAGCGTGCCGTCGGACGAGCCGTCATCCACGATCAGCACTTCGATGTCGTCGTTGCGCTTCGACGCGATCAACGATTCGACGCACCGTTCCAGGTATTCCGTCATGTTGTACGCGGGCACCACGAAGGTGAGCGTCTTCTTCTCCTGCATATTCTTCCTCGGATCGGGCTCGTGTCGGGCCGTGCGGCTGGCCGACCGCTCCGGCCAAAAGCATAACGAAACTAACGTAGCACCATGTGCGGTTCCGGGGCGCGGTTTTGCGCACAAACGGCACCCTGAAATACGCAATCTGCACCTGAAATTTCCCCTAGGGTCATTTCGGGTGACGGTATGTCAGTTTTCGTCAATTGTTGATTGTTTTTGCGATTCGTGCGGGCTTTGCGGTTTTTGCGATTCGTTCGTCTCGTCTGATTCGTTTGATTCGTCTGCCGCTTGCGATTTGCCTACTGCTTGCGATTCGTCTGCCGCTTGCGATCCGTCCGTCACGGTCGTCCCGTCCGTCGCGTCATCTCCCGCAGCAACCGCCTTCTCCTGCGATTTCGCAGCCTTCTTGCCCTGCTTCTCCTGCTTGGCGATCGCCTTCGCTTCCCGCGCGGCCTGCTTTTCCGCCTCGCGGGCGGCCTTTTCGCTTTCGTAGCGCAGTTCCGGCTTGGCTTCCATGCGGCTCAGCCCATACCATGCCAGGTTCACGATGTGCGCGGCGAGCTGCTCCTTGCTGAGCTTGCGCTGGTCGGCCCAATATTGGCAGGTGTACACGGTCATGCCGATGAGCATCTGCGCGTAATACGGCACGCTTTTGGCCGGCAGATGCTGGCGTTTGAACGCGTCGGTGAGAATGTCCTCGACGCGTACGGCAATGTCTCCAAGCAGCGAATTGAACGAGTTGGACGGGTCGGTTTTCGGCGAATCGCGCGTGAGCACGCGGAAGCCTTCGGCGTTCTCCTCCACGTAGGTGAGCAGCGCAAGCGCGGTGCGTTCCACGATTTGGCGCGGATGCGCCTGCGGGTCGGACAGCGCGTTGATGAGAACGTCGGTGAGCGCGCGCATTTCGCGGTCCACCACCACGGCGTACAGGCCTTCCTTTCCTCCGAAATGTTCGTAGACGATGGGTTTCGACACTTTTGCGGTCGAGGCGATCTCTTCCACGCTCACTGCTTCGAATCCCTTGGCCGCGAACAGCGATCGACCGATTTCGATAAGCTGTTCGCGCCGCTGGTACGACGTCATTCTGGATGTATTGGCCATACTGCCTAGTTTTTCACGCCCCGTGGATAGCCCCATTGCCTGCCCTGGCAGAGATGAGTGGCGTGTCCGTTGCGCTTTTTAGGCTGGAACCATGGATACGAATGTGATTATTGCGATTGTCGCGGTCGTCGTTATCGCGGCATTACTTGCGATTGGCGGATGGTGGTTCGGTAAGAGCCGCAAGTCCGCCGTGGACAAGTCCACTGAAGCGGCGAAGGCGAAGGCCGATGCTCGTTTGGCTACGGAGAAGTCCGCCGCGCAATCTGCCGCCGCAAGTGCCGAAAACGCTGAGAAAACCAAGGAAACCGCGGAATCCGCAGCGACGGAAGCCGTGGAATCCGCGACTTCGTCTGCCACACCTGAATCGCCAGTGGCAACTGAACCAACTCCGGTCGGGTCAGCCGTAACTGAATCCGCGACCCCAGCCGTCGAAACCCCGGAAGCCGCCGGCACCCGCATGCAGCGCCTCAAGGCTCGCCTGTCCAAGTCCGGCAACCCGTTCGGCAAAGCCCTGTTCAACATCCTCGCCAAGGATCAGCTCTCCGAAGCCGACTGGGAGGACGTCGAAGACACCCTGCTGCTCGCTGACGTCGGCGCGGAGGCGAGCGAGCAACTGGTGGAGGAGTTGCGCAACGACGCCCGCATCGCTGGCCAGTCCGATCCGGCCGAAGTGCGTGCGGCGCTGAAGGACAAGCTGCTGAAGCTCGTCGGCACCGACGTCGACCGCCGTCTCAACGCCGACAAGGAAGGCGCGAACAAGCCGAGCGTCATCATCATGGTCGGCGTGAACGGCACTGGCAAGACCACTACCGCGGGCAAACTCTCCCGTCTGCTCGTCTCCGAAGGCAAGCAGGTCATGCTGGGCGCGGCCGACACGTTCCGCGCGGCCGCCGCCGACCAGCTGGAGACCTGGGGCGCGAAGGTGGGCGTGCCGGTCGTGCGTTCCGACAAGGACGGCGCCGACCCGGCGTCCGTCGCGTTCGAAGCGAGTGCCAAGGCCAAGGAGGCGAACGCCGACGTGCTCATCATCGACACCGCAGGCCGCTTGCAGAACAAGTCCAACCTCATGGACGAGCTCGGCAAGATCCGCCGCGTCACCGAAAAGAACCTGCCTGTGGACGAAGTGCTGCTCGTGCTCGACGCCACCACCGGCCAGAACGGCATGACGCAGGCCAAGGTGTTCGCCGAAGCGATCGGCATCACCGGCGTGGTCCTGTCCAAGCTCGACGGCTCCGCCAAGGGCGGCATCGTCATCTCCGTGCAGAAGGAGCTCGGCGTGCCCGTCAAGCTCGTCGGCCTCGGCGAAGGCCCGGACGACCTCGCCCCGTTCGATCCGGAAGGCTTCGTCGACGGCATCCTCGCCTGACGTTCCCATATTTTCCGGATTTGCGATTTCCGTAGCGAAAACCTCCCATCACGTTCCGTACGTGGCGGGAGGTTTTCGTGTTGCGATTACTGCTCAGCGCCAGCCGTACCGGCAGCCGCAGCCCCCACTCCCGGCACCTTCCGGATCGTCAGCTTCAGCAGCAGCGGCGCGACCAGCGTCACCAGCGAAATGATGAAGATGATCGTCGAATAGTATTCGCTGCCGAGCACATGCTCGTTGAAGCCGATTTGCGCGGTAATCAACGCCATCTCGCCACGCGGTACCATGCCCGCGCCGATCATCAGCGCCGAAGCGCCGCCAAAACCGGCCATGCGGCCACCCAAACCGCAGCCGACGACCTTCGTGATCACGCCGAGAACCGTCATGATCGCAATGAACACAATCATCTTCGTATCATCCACGCCTGTGGTCTGCAGGCCGATGCCCACGAAGAACACCGGCACGAACAACGTGTCTCCAACCGGCTCGATATACCGGTCCGCGTCCTCCGCGTAATCGCTGTTGCTTACCGCGATGCCGGCGAAAAACGCGCCCACCGCGTAGCTCAACCCGGCCAGATTCGACGCCCACGCCATCGCCAGGCAGATGATCACGGCCATCACCGCGATGCCGGACGGCGCCTTCAGCACGCCAGCCAGCGTCATCAGCGCCGGCGCCACCCAAACCACCACCACGGCGGCCGCCACAAAGAACAGCACCTGCTTGAGCAGAATCAAACCCAGCCCTGCCACGTCCACGCTGCCGGTGTTGACGAGCGTGCACATCACGGACAGCAGGATCACGCCGATCACATCGTCAGCCACGGCCGCGCCGAGAATCGACACGCCTTCCTTCGAATCAAGCAGTCCGGCTTCCTTCAGCACCGCCACGGAAATCGACACGGACGTGGCGGAGAACACCACGCCGATGAACGCAGCCGGAATCGGCTTGAAGCCAAACAGCAGGCTCACTCCACCCATCACCGCCACGGGGAACACCACGCCCATGCACGCGATGATGACCGCCGCCTTCGAATATTTCTTCAGCAACTGCAGGTCGCAGCCGACACCGCCCAAAAACATGAGGATGATGATGCCGAGGTCGCTGAACAATGACAGCGAATCGCTCATGTGCATCACGCCCAGCAGCGAAGGGCCCACGAGAATGCCGACGAGGATCTGCCCGATCACTTCCGGCAGCTGCGCTTTGCGGCAGATCAGCCCGGAAACCGTGGTCAGCATCAAAATGGCGCACAGTGAAATGATGAACGTTGCCATGGTCCTCGCCGCTCTCTCGTTACGCGCGCCATACGTTCGCCGCACCGCGCGTTCGGTGTACATGCCACGCGCTCGCCGTACGCGGCGTTCTCCCGTCGCGTGCCACGCGTGTTCCGTAAGTTTCAGCTACCCAACTTACTCCGTCCGCAGCGTTGCCCGCCGCTTCCGTCCACCGTCGCAATTTCATATTGCGATTGCCGGGCGATTATGCCTTCCGTATTTCCGTACCGCCAGTTTCGTTGGAATTCCGCCATTTTTCGGCGTAGGTTGACGTTCCGCGCGGATGGCGTTACGTTGGCGTAACACGTCGTAACGTTTTCAAAACGCGGCCGGCGTTCCATATCGTTCTGTCAGCCCCATACGATGGGGACGGAAATGTTGAACCAAATATAGAGAAAGAAAGAGGAGGGTGACATGGGCCAGCTTGATTCTGGAAATGCCGCGTGGATATTGACTTCCGCGTCCCTTGTGTTCCTCATGACGCCTGGTGTGGCGTTCTTCTATGGTGGCATGGTCCGCGCCAAGGCCGTGCTGAATATGATGATCATGGAGGCGGCCGCACTGTCCGTCACGATGATCATGTGGGTGCTGTGGGGTTGGTCGATCGCCTACGCCGGCACCTCGGTCGGCGGCATCTTCGGCGACCCGGCAACCGGCTTCCTGCTGAAGGACACCATGGTTTCCGATAAGGGCGTCTTCACATCGGCCGCACTGAACGGCAACAACTACCCGGTCAGCGTCGACGTGGCCTTCCAGTCCGCGTTCGCCATGATCACCGTCGCGTTGATCTGCGGCGCCATCGCCGAACGTGTGAAGTACTCCACGTGGATGATTTTCGTGGCGCTGTGGATCACGTTCGATTACGCTCCGCTCGCTCACATGGTGTGGAACGGCGGCCTGCTGTCCGCTGACGGCGCCATTTCCCAGGCGATCGGCGCAGCCGCCCACGATTTCGCAGGTGGTACGGTCGTCCACATCAACGCCGCAGTCGCCGCCCTGATCATCGTGCTCATCATCGGCAAGCGTAAGGGCTTCGGCACGCAGCCGTTCCGCCCGCACAACGTGCCGTTCGTGATGCTCGGCGCCTTCCTGCTGTGGTTCGGCTGGTTCGGCTTCAACGCTGGTTCCGCCTTCGCCGCCAACGGTACTGCTGGTTACGCTTGGGTTTCCACCTCCGCCGCCACCGCAGCCGCAATGCTCTCTTGGGGCTTCACCGAGAAGATTCGCTCCGGTCACTACACCGCCATGGGTGCCGCCTCGGGTATGGTCGCCGGCCTGGTCGCCATCACCCCGGCCGCCGATGTGGTTTCCCCGCTGTGGGCCATCGTGATGGGTGCCATCGCTGGTGTCCTGACCTGCCTGGCCTGCGGTCTCAAGTTCAAGTTCGGCTACGATGACTCCCTCGACGTTGTCGGCGTGCATGGCGTTGGTGGTTTCACCGGCACCATCCTCATCGGCTTCTTCGGTGAAGGCACCGGTCTGCTGGCTGGTGGCGACTGGAAGCAGCTCGTCGTTCAGCTGGTCATCGCTCTCGTCGCCATCCTCTACTCCGCAGTGATCACCGCGATCATCGCCTTCGCTCTGGAGAAGACCATCGGTTGGCGCGTCACCGAAGCTCAGGAAGTCGGCGGCATCGATCTTGCCGACCAGGGCGAACGTGCTTACG
>ERZ857693.535-NODE-535-length-57780-cov-13.635461_pt1 | contig 57780 bp, 46 predicted proteins | sample MGYA00519765_ERZ857693 | MGnify/ENA primary metagenome ERZ857693 (study PRJEB31778, sample SAMEA3449354) | human gut metagenome | biome: human gut; feature: human-associated habitat; material: faeces | place: United Kingdom | collected 2010/2012 ... | reverse complement strand
CCTTTTCGCGATTGGGTTGGTCGCACTTTCATGCTCCTTCCGCGTGCAGCTTTTGTGGCTTCGCCTAATCCCTTGTTTGCTTCCCCAACTTTCCGTGAAGAACCACAAAAAGGCGCTCCGAGCCATTTTCGCCCGAAACGCCCAATTTCACGATTTGCTTTTCCTTCCCTCCACCCACTGGAACAGCGCCGGATACAGCACAATCGCGAACAGCATCAGTCCGAACATCTCTGCAAAGCCCAGCCAGTGCGCATCCAGCAGCAGATTACCCGCCGCCTTCATTCCCTTCCGCACCGCCAGCAGCAGCGCCACACCGACCACGCCGCGAATCATGCGCGCCTTGCCCGCACCCTTTGCATCAAAACCGACAAAGTGCCTCTCCAGCACCCAGCCAAGGCAGAAGCCCATCATCGCCCCCGCCGCCTTGTAGCAGTCCGTCACCATGTCCCACGGGTCAACCAGCAGCGTTCCATCCGGCAGCACATCCATCGGATACGGCTTCACGCTGGTGTAAATCAGCATCGCGGCAGACAGGATGACGCCGATAGTCGCCAGCAGCCAGTCGCGGTTCTGGCCGCCGTCCGCCCAGTTCAGCAGGTGTTTTGACAGCAGCAGCACGACCAGCGCAATCATCATCCCAACCAGCACGTCCTGCGGCGTGTGCGCGCCGAGCCAGTTGCGGGCAAACGCCGTCAGCAGCGTCAGCAGCACGCACGGAAGCATCCACCATTTGCTGTACTTTTTCAGGTACGCCGCGAGGTTGCCGTAAAAAGACGCTGCCAATGTCGCATGTCCGCTGGGGAACGAGTAGCCTGTTGCCGTTGCCGCCGCTTCCGGAGCGATTTGCAGCCGCGCATCCTGCTTCCAAGGGCGATAGACGCACGCGATATTCTTGATGAGCTGCGTCACCATCGTTGCGCCCGCGAAGCACAGCCCCATCCGCTGCCCGGTGCGCTTGTCGATGCACCAGTAGAATACGACAATAATGACAACCGGCAGCGACCCGGCGGCAAATTCCGAAATGAAGAGCAGCAAGCTGTTGATGAAGTTTGGCGCCTCCGCCCGGAGGTTCTGCAAAAACAGCAGATATTCAAAATCCAACGTTGTTTGACTCCTTTGTTACTTAATGACACTCATGTCCAGCGCCATCTTCGCCCATGCGTCCGAAGCGCCGCTTGCGCCCGTGACTTCCGTGCCGGGCTGATAATCCGGCGTGGTGTACCAGCCGCAGAAGGTCATGTGCGGGTAGGTCGGGGCATCCGGCAAATCCGCCTGATGAATCGCGCTTCCGTTCACATGGTAGGTCGTCAGCGCCGTCGCCATGCCCTCCACGGTGATGCGGTAAGCGGTAATCTTCCCGTTCGTCGCGATGACATAACAATTTTGCAGCTGTGCAGGGTTATCAACGCCGTTTTTGCGCATTTCCGCCAGCAGGATTTCGCTCGTGAACCACGCAGTTTTCGTACCGTCATCATTCTTCTGTATCTCCGCCGCGTCCACCGGAATCCACCAGACGCTCTTTTCCGCGCTGTCCAGTACGATTTTGGGCGTACCCGCGCCGGAATAGCGAATGCCAATGCGTGCGCCGTCCGCGAACCACTCCATTTTCGCTTCGAGCTGGATGTAGGAGGAATCCCATTCCTTCTGGCTCGTCAAGCCGTCGGCGTTCGCCCAGAGGATGCTCTCGTCCGCCTCCGCGCGCACTTCCGTCAGCGCACTGCCCCATGCCGTGCTGTTCTTGCCCTCCCACAGCGCGTCCAGCACCTGCGGGTACACCACGCTCGTCGCCTGACTGCGCAGCTTCGGATTCACCGCGCGGCGAATCCAGGCGTGGCACTCACCGCCGGACGTCTGATTGTTCCCATTGTCCCAGATGACAATCGGCACGCCATAGCGCTGGGCATTCTGTGCGACACAGTACGCCCACTTCGCGCGCTCGTCGTGATTGCCATTCGTGTTCGTCGCACCCGTTTCGCCCATCACGACCGGAATCCCCCGGTCAAGGAAGGTTTCCTTGATGTTCTCGAACACGCGGTTGATTTTCGCGCCATCCTTTTCCGGGTCGAACGTCGTCTGCGTATCCTGCAGGCAGAAGGTTTGCGGGTCGTACGAATGCACAGACACGATGATGTTTGCCGCCGCTTCGCCATCCACCGTCGGCAGGGCAATCGCCGCCGTGCCCGCCGGGGAACTGGTCGCCGCGTAGCCCGGAATCATCAGGCAGCGCTCGGCGTTGCAGCCCTTGGCGTCCTTGCGGATGGTGTTCACGAACACTTGGTTGAGGTAGTTGACGGCAGCGTAGCACGCCGCGTTGCCGCTCCACTCATAGTTCGTACCCTGCGCGCGCGGCTCGTTCATGCCCTCGAAAATCACATGCTGGTCAAAGTCGGCGAAGGTGTCCGCAATCTGCCGCCACATTGCCGTCAGCTGCTCGCCGATTTTCTCCGCGTCCGCCGCGAAATTCGGCTCGTTAATCCACGCTTCGTGGTGCACATTGAGGATGACGAACAAGTCCGCCTCGCGCGCCCATTCGACCACTTCATGGACATGCTGGAGAAAGTCCTCGCGGATGGTGTACGTCCCATCGTCCGAGGTATAGCGATACCAAGTCACGGGAATGCGGATGGTGTCAAAGCCCGCTTCCTTCACGCGCACCATCAGTTCCGGGGTGATTTTCGCGTTCCCCCACGACTGCTCCTGCGCGGTCACATCCGCGGTATTGCCGCCGGTTGCGTCCAGCGTATTGCCCAGATTCCACCCGAAACCCATCATCTCAACGATTTCCGTCGCTGTTTTGCCTGTCAGCATGGTTGATTCCTCCTCGGCTGCTGCCGGAAGCACCGGCAGCAGCATGGTCAAGAATAGCGCAATCCATTTTCGCATGTTTTGCATGAATTTTCCTCCTACTGCTTATAGGATTGGATTGTTACGCAGGGATTTCGCTCCTGCGGGAGCGACCAAAGGGCTTTCCGATCGCCCTTTGGAAACCTTCGGCGCCCCTTCGGATGTTACAGGTCTGTTATGTTAGTTTTTTATTTGTGTGCTTTTTGTCGCTGAAAGATGCTCTTATGCTTTCACCGGCGGACGCATCGTCAGGCTGATGCGGTTCGTTTTCGCATCCGCTTCCAGCACCCACACAGTCACGATGTCGCCGACTCGGACGACTTCGCTCGGATGATTCACGCGGCGCTGCGCCATCTGGCTGATATGCACCAAGCCGTCGCGGTGAACACCGATGTCCACAAACGCGCCGAAGTCGGTCACGTTGCGCACCGTGCCGCGAAGCTCCATGCCGGGCTGCAAGTCCTTCAAATCCATCACGTCGCTGCGCATCAGCACCTGCGGCAGCTCATCGCGCGGGTCGCGGCCGGGGCGGGACAGCTCCGCCGCAATGTCGCGCAGGGTCGGTTCACCCACATTCAGCTGCTTCGCCAGCGCCGCGAACCCCTCCGCGTCCGCCAAGGTCAGCAGCTTGCCGACCGCCTCTGCCGGGGTGAGCGAAAAGTGCTTCAAAAGGGCGCGCGCCGCGTCGTAGCTTTCCGGGTGAACGCCTGTGTTCTCCATCAAGTCCTTGCCGCCGGGAATGCGCAGGAAGCCTGCGCACTGTTCGAAGGCTTTCGGCCCAAGGCGCGGCACTTTCTTCAGCTGCGCACGGGTCGTAAACGCGCCGTTTTCCTCGCGGTACGCCACGATGTTCTTTGCGACGGTCGTGTTGATGCCCGCGACGTAACTCAGCAGCGACACGCTCGCCGTATTCACATCCACACCGACGCTGTTCACACAGTCTTCGACCACGCCGCCCAGCGCCGCGTCCAGTTCCGCTGCTTTCAGGTCATGCTGATATTGCCCGACGCCAATCGCCTTCGGATCGATTTTGACCAGCTCCGCCAGCGGATCCTGCAGCCGCCGCGCAATCGACACCGCCGAACGCAGACTGACATCAAACTGCGGGAACTCCTCCGCCGCAAGCTTCGACGCGGAATACACCGACGCGCCCGCCTCGCTGACGACCATGTATTTGAGCGCGTCGCCCAGCGCCAGCTCCTTCATCACCTCGACGAAGAACTGCTCTGTCTCGCGCCCCGCCGTGCCGTTGCCAATGGCGACGATGCCGACGTGGTGCTTCTGGATCATGCGCTTGACGGTTTCCTTCGCCTGCGCAACCTTGCCGTGGCTGGGCAGCGGGAAAATGACGCCCGTATCCAGCACACGCCCGGTTTCGTCCACAACCGCGACCTTGCAGCCCGTGCGGATGCCGGGGTCAAGCCCCATCGCGACCTTTCCTCGCACCGGCGGCTGCATCAGCAGCGGGCGCAGGTTCAGCGCGAACACGCGAATCGCCGCCGCACTCGCCTTGTCGGTCAACTCCGCGCGCAGTTCCGTGTCCAGCGACGGCGCAATCAGCCGCGTATACGCGTCGTCGCACGCCTGCGCGACGTACTTGCATGCCGGGCTGCCCGTCTGCTGCACGAAGCCGTAGCGCACGAGCTGCTGCGCCTTCTCCTTGTCCACGTCCAGCGCGACTTTGAGGAAGCCCTCCTTCTCCCCGCGGTTCATCGCCAGCACCCGGTGCGACGGCATCAGGCGCAGCGGCTCACGGTGGTCGTAGTACATGCGGTAGGTGCTGTCCTCGTCTTTCGCCGCGACCGTCGCGACCATCGCCGTTTGATGGTAGTACGTTTTGAGCTTCGTGCGGACGGCGGCTTCGTCGCTGACGACCTCGGCGATAATATCCATCGCGCCTTGCAGGGCATCCTCCGCCGTTTCGACGCCCTTCTCCGCGTTCACATAGCGCAGGGCGATGGTTTCCGGCGCCATCATGTTCCGCTGCTGGAGCATCAGCGCGTTCGCGAGCGGCTCCAGCCCCTTCTCCTTGGCAATGGACGCGCGGGTACGGCGCTTCGGGCGGTACGGGCGATAAATATCCTCCAATTGCGCCAATGTCGCGGCAGCATCGAGGTCGCTTTGCAGCTTCTCCGTCCAGACATCTAACTTTTGCAGGCTTTCACTGATTTCCTGCCGACGCGCTTCGAGCGCCCGCAGCGCCGTCAGCCGTTCGCTGATTTCACGCAGCTTCTGGTCATCCAGCGACCCGTGCTGTTCCTTGCGGTAACGCGCGATAAACGGCAGTGTGCAGCCCTCGTCAAGCAGGCGAATGACGGCGTCGATTTGCCACGGGGCGGTTTGGAACTCCTGACAGAGCGTTTGTGTGATAGTCATGTCCTCACCTCAAATAATGATGCCTTCCAAATGATCCACCTCATGCTGAATCACCTGCGCGGTGAAACCAGAGAACCGCTGCACATGCCGCTGCAGCTGCTCATCCTGATATTCCATCAAAATCTGCTGATACCGCAAACACGGGCGCTCGCCGTCCAGCGACAAGCACCCCTCCTGCGCTGCGAAGGGAATCTGGCGATCCGTGATGACCGGGTTGAGCATCACCAGCACGGTTTTCCCCGCCATCACCGCAATGATGCGCTTGCGGACGCCAATCATGTTCGCCGCCATGCCGACGCACTTGTGCGCATGGGCGCGCAGGATATCCGCGAGGTCACGCGCAACGGGCAAATCCTCCGCCGTCGCCATCTGACTCTTGCAGGACAGGAACATCACATCTCTCACAATCGGCTGAATCATTGCTTCTTCACCACCATGCCGCCAGTTTTCCAGATGCTTCTTTCGGGCACTTCACCACGCACGCAGCTCAGCGGGTAGATTTGGCTCTCCCGCCCGATAACCGTGCCGGGGTTCAGCACGCTGTTGCAGCCGACTTCCACATAGTCGCCAAGCATTGCGCCCATTTTCTTCAAGCCGGTTGCCATGCTTTCGCCTGCGCCGCGAACCGTCACCAGCGTCTTGTCGCTCTTCACGTTGCTGGTAATCGACCCCGCCCCCATGTGGCTGCAATAGCCGAGGATGCTGTCGCCGATGTAGTTGTAGTGCGGCGTCTGTACATGGTCGAAAAGAATCACGTTCTTCAGCTCCACAGAGTTGCCGACCACGCAGTCTGCCCCCACCAGCGCACTGCCGCGGATGAACGCGCAATGCCGCACTTCCGTCCGCGCGCCGATGATGCAGGGCGCACCCAGATACGCCGTCGGCGCAACCGTCGCGGTTTTGTACACCCAGACGTGCTCGCTGATTTCGGTGTATTCCGCCGGGTCAAGCGCCGCACCGATGCGCAGGATTTCCGCCTTGATGCCCGCAAGCGCCTCCCACGGATAGGTAAACTGCCGCAGGTAATCCGCCGCCAAAGTGTGGTTAAGGTCGTAAAGCTGTTCGATTGTCAGCATAATTTGCCTCCTATTATTATGTTGATTGCTTTTTCGCCCTGCGCCGCCGAATCAGCCAGAGCATAAACATCGCCAGCAGCAGCCCCGCCAGCGCGCCCGATGAATCCAGCAGCACATCCTGCCACTTGCCCGTACGCCCGGCAACGAAAAGCTGATGGATTTCGTCCGTCGCGGCATAGAGCGTACATCCCGCCCATGACAGCCAGTGCCAGCGGGCGCGGTAGCTGTCCAGCAGCAGCGTCAGCAGCATTCCCAAGAGCGTGTACTCCAAGAAATGCGCCGTTTTCCGCACGGCAAAATCCACCTGTGCATACAGCTTCCAGTACGCCTGCCCCGTCAGTCCCTGCCGCTGCGCCAGAGAATCCGTAATTGGGCGGGCAATTTTACCGCTGATGCTGCCGGACTGCACGCCTTCCTGTGCCGAGAAGCCGAACATCACCAGCAGCAGGGACAGCGTAATCAGCCAGAGGATGGCACGATAAAGGTGTATTTTCCAGTTCAAGTTTGCTTTCCTTTCCTGCGGCGAAAGTAACGCCGTGCTTGTTTATTTCGCGCTCCACCCCGTCAATTCCTGCCGTGTTGCATGGATTTCACGAAAAAAGGGCTGCCCGTTGCAGACAGTCCTTTTGTTGGATTATTTCACGCGCTCGCAGTACACCGTCACGCGTTTTGTGCCGCTGAGGGTGCAGGTCACAAGCGTCAGGTCATAGCCGGAATGGGCAATTTCGTTCGCATCGTTGGGGGAAATCGTGTTTTTCTCCCGCACAACGTAGCGGAAAACGTTATTCTCCATGTCCGTGAAGGTAACGGTTGCGTCCAGCGCCAAGCTGCTCAGCTTGCCAAAGTGGTAGGTATGGGCAATAATAGCGAGGTTGCCCGCGTAGGCGCTGCCGGAATAGCGGCACGGCGACACGCTCAGGTTCTCGTACGACCAGTTGCGCTGCACCGGCACTTTCAGCCCCAGCGACGGAATGGACAGCGTGCCGATATACTCGTGCCCATTGACCTTCTCGCCCGGCATTTCGATTCCCGGCACGCGCTCGTAGAGCTTGCCTGTCGGCGCGGGCGTGGGTGTCGACGTGGGTTCGGGGGATGGTGTCGGTTCAGGCGTTTCGGTCGGTTCGGGTGATTCCGTCGGCATGGGCGTTTCGGTGATTTCCGGCGTGCTCGTCGGATTTGATGTCTGCGCGGCATCCGGCGTGCTTGTCGGCTTCGGCAGATTCGTTGCAGTCCCTGCCGTCGGCGCGTTTGTCGGCTTCGGCGGATTCGTTGCAGTCCCTGCCGTCGGCACGCTCGTCGGCTTCGGCGGCTTCGTCGCAGTCCCTGTCGTCGGCGCGTTTGTCGGCTTCGGCGGATTCGTCGCAGGATTCGCCGTCGGCGCACTCGTCGGCTTCGGCGGATTCGTCGCAGTCCCTGCCGTTGGCGCGCTCGTCGGCTTCGGCGGGTTCGTCGCAGGATTCGCCGTTGCGGGCGCATCCGTCGCAGGGGTGTTCGTGGCGGTTACGTCATCACGCGGAATGTCGGTCGTCAGTGCGTCAGTTACGGAGGGCGTGGATGCTGCCGGGGTATCCACTGCAGTGGCATCCGCCGTCGGCGCGTCGGTTATCGGCGCATCCGTCGCGGGTGTGTCTGTCGGCATCATCGTCGCGGTGACTACGGGCGGTGCAACGGTTTGCTGCGATTCCATCTGCCGCTGAATGCGAATCTGCTCCAGCGCCATCAGCGCATCATCCGACTCCTGCTGCGCGCGGCTGGCATCCCACTGGTTGTAGCCCACCAGCGCCAGTGCCGCCAAAATCAGCACCAGCCCCAGCGTCATCAGCAAATTGCCCTTACGGTTCTTCATGCTCTTGGCTCCATTTCCGGTGCAGAATCCAGCCAATGACGAACAGAATCATGCCCGCGCCCGCCAGAATCGGCACCGGCCACCACAGCTGCCCCGTTTCGGGAATCGGGGCGGTCGGGGTCGGCGTAACCGTGCGGCGGTTGGTAATCACATACACGCCGTTTTCGATGGAATATTCCGGCTCATAGTACACATCAGCCCCCAGAACCTCATTGAGGGTGTACACATGGTCAGCCGGCAAATCCTTGAAGATATGATGCCAGTTGTTTTCGCTGTTCAGAATCACCGTGTCGATATGCTGACCGTCCTGCATCAGATGAATTTCAATCTGCACAGGGCGATATGTGCCGCGGTTGTCGTCGTCCCACACCTTGACGCACTCAAGGTCAATCAGCGCGGGTGAACGTTCCAGCTTGATGGTGGAGAGGACATCGTACTGCCACTCGTCGTCCACATTGCGCGTCGGCACAGAGGTCAGGAAGGACTGGAAGCTGTACGCCCAGCCGCCGATGATGACCGGCGTGCCGGAAACAAGGTACAGACCGGGGTTGAGTCCCGCGAAGGCAACTCGACCGTTTTCATCCGTCGTGCCGGTGAAATCAGGCGTTTCGGACGCAGCAAGGGCTTTCATCGCTTCGGACGCGGCTGCCCAGTCCGCCGCGTTCTTCAGCGCGTTAATGTCGATATTCAGGGTGCTGTACGGGCTGCGCAGGGCGAACCGAGCGTCCGCGTCCATGTCCGCCACCTGATACAGCTGGAAGGTCACGCCGGGCAGGTGCGCATCATCCTCGTTGTCATCCGCCTGAATGGCGAACGTCAAGGGGTGCGTCAAATCCACCCGTTCAAAGGCAAGCGCGCAGGGCGCAAGCATAAGGCAGCACAATGCTGTCAGCAGGACAAGCGCCAGCAGGCGCGAGGGTTTGCGGCTCATCACGACCGCTCAGCTCCTTTCCGCTTCTTGTGTTTCGGGCTGGTTGTTACCAGCATGAGAATGAGGAGAATCAGCAGCATCGGCGCGGCGACAATCGGCGCGACGATGTAGGGGTCAATCACGAGTGCGTCCGCGGAGATGCGCACGGATAGCTGCGCAAGCGATGTTTCGACCCGGTGTCCGCGGACAAGCAGCCGGTGCGAGTTAATGCCGTAGGGCGTGCAGGTGACGAGCGTGCACAAATCCATGCCGTCATAGATTTGCAGTGCGCTGACGTCATGCGGCTCAACAATGAGAATTTGGTCGATTTCATAGGTCAGCACCTTGTCCAGCACGCGGAGGGTGAAGGTATCGCCGTAGGTGAGCTGGTCAAGGTTGGTAAAGAGCTTGGCGGAGGGCAGCCCTCGATGCGCCGAGAAGGCGGAATGCGTCCCCGGTTCGCCAGTCGGCAGGCTTGTGCCCTCGATGTGACCGACGGCGACCTGAAGCACGTTGGCGTTCGTCGAGTGATACAGCGGCAGCGTCACGGCAATCTGCGGAATCTCAATCACCCCGATGATGCCCGAACCGCCGACATTCATCACCGCGTCGTACTCCTCGCGCTCCTCGTCGGTCATGATCAAGCGATCAACGGTGGACTGTGCGCGGAGTTTTTCGTTATAAGCGTTTGCCGCCGCCCAATCCGCCTCGTAATCCTTCTTGGACTCCTGCTCCACCACCGTGTTGTAGGTAGCTACGGCACGCGACTGGTGGAAGGAATTGTAGAAATCCGACACGGACGGGTACAGAAGGAGCGCCAGACCCACAAACAGCACCACAAACAGCAAAATGGTTGTCATATTGCGCTTCATGAGCCGCCTCCTTTCTGCAAACATGCTTCATTTTCCCATTTGGGAATGCCGGGCGGCGGCATTGCGCGCACCGCCCGGCAGGGGTTTCATCAGAACATGGGGATGTTCAACGAATTGCGGGAGAGAAATTAGATTTCGTCCGCTTCGGCCTTGCGGCGAACGATGAGGATGAGCGCCGCGCCCACGAACATCATGCCGCCCAGCACGTAGAAGATGGTCGTGCCGATGCCGCCGGTCTCAGGCAGGGTCGCACCGGACTTGTTGACGAGCTTGTTGTTCATCGTAGAAGCCGCCGTGAGTTCCATAGCTGCACTTGCACCGCCAGCAGCTTCCTTGTGGTCTGCCGAAATCGTGATGGTGACAGGATCCAGCGGATTATAGGTAGCAGGAACCGTGGTTTCCTTCAGCGTGTACGTGCCGTGATCCAGACCGATGATGTTGAACGTACCATTGGCTTCCGTAATCATTTCATTGTTTGCGACATCCGTATAGGTATCATTCGGCTTCGTGGTGCCTGCGACAATGTAATTGCCAGCGGCATCCTTCCACAGCGGAACAACACGATCATTTTGGTCATAAAGCGTGAAGCCAGCGCCAGGCAGTTCGTTGCCTGCTTCAGCCGTGTTCGCATACTTCGTGTTGTTCACAACATAGGTGAAGAGCCACACATGGTCTTCCGGCGTTTTGCCCATGCCATCAGCATTGGGGTTGTTGGAGTATTCCAAATCGACGCTGTTCTTGTTGTCCGTGCTGGTTGCGCTCGCGTTGAAGACCTGCGCTTCTTCGTTCAGATACGCCGTGTAAACAACCTCAACCGTAATCTTGTCCGTAACAAGGATGCTGGTGTTTTCTCTCATCACCTTCTTCAGGTCTTCGATTGTGAGCGTCCAAGACGGCTTATCCTGATTTTCACCAACCTTGCCTGCGCCCTTCTGACCAGGCGTTGCAGTGCAAACATAATCGGTAGCTTTCAGTGCGATGCCGTTCACCTTCACAGAATCAATCTGAACAAAGGTAATGCCCTTGGACATGGTGTCGTTGAAGACCAGCTTGTACGTCGGATAGTCATTATAATCCGCATTGACCGGAATGGTTGCGACCAGACGGAACTTGAAGTTTTCAAACAGCGCGTGGTCGGCACTCTCGCCCCAGCCTTCCGGATTCACTTCTCCGCCGTTCTTTTCGGCATCAGCAACTTCGTCCTGTACCTGCTTGTCCACAGAGGGCTTTTCAGACTTTGCAGTCGCAACGATGTCCTGATCCAGCACCTTTACAATCAGCAGCGTGGCAGCGCCGTCCTTGCCTTCCAGCTTTGCCTGATTGTCCCGCACAAGGTAATAGCCAGGGGTCAGTTTCTTGCTCTTGCCGGGGGCTGCTTTGGTGGAAGAGAACTTATCAACCGGAGTGGAGTCAGCATACCAATACTTCGTGATTTCAGCCAGCTTTTCCTGATTCGTGCCCGAAACAGTTTTCAGAGCCTCCAGAACAGCGTCCGGCACAGGATCACCAGTCCTGACCGCAGCAGTGTCGTTCTTGGCGTTTGTGCCCCACTTGACGCTCGTCAGCACTTTTTCACCTGCATTTGTCTCAACATCAGCAGTGAAAATCTGGTACACTTCGTATTCGTGTGTGACATCGTCCTTCGGATTTACCTGAATCGTAAAGCCGGTAGCAGTCGGCGTAGTGCCTTCCGCGCCCGTAGACGGATTTTCCACTTCCGTTGCGCCTGCGACAGTGACCATGCTCAGCACGAGCATCATGGCCAGCAGAATTGCCCAAAACTTTTTCATGGTTTTTCTCCTTTTCGTTGTCGTTTTTCATTCATTGGGAAACATTTTTCGGGGATTACCGGGGTTGCCTACGTCGGGAGGTCTCCTGACGTATAGCTGCTATGCTTTTTTCATTCCTCCTCCCGTCGTTTTTTTCCCCATGTTTATACAAGGGCTTTCGCCCGCGTATACGGATTGAGCTGCCCCGGAAGGGGGGCTGCCGACTGCTCAGCAGCCTTCCCTCCGGCGTTTGATTTCCTGCCCCAGCAGCAATGCCGCCGCTGCCATCAGCAGCAGACCACCCAGCGTGAACGGCAGTGTGCCGATGCCGCCCGTCTCGGGCAGCGTGTAGGTAATGGGTGTGTTCGTAATCTGGAAGACGCGATTTTCGCTGTTCGCGGGAATCGGCGCGGTGTTCGTAGCGTTCGGGTCGTCCGTCACCAGCTGCCAGCCGCTGCCCACCGGGGTCTGCTCCTTGGCGTAGTAGCGGTAGATGTTGCCCTCCGCGTCATATGCCGGGAGATTGTACCACTTGTAGCCCCACCAGATGTTCTTGCTGCCTTCCGGCGCGGTGTATTCAACCACTTCGCCAAACTGCCAGCCATCCAGATCCTTCGTGACGACCTTCCCCGCTTCCGCGTCCCAGCCAAGGGTAACGTTCGCGATGATCTTGTCGCCATCCGCCGCCGCTTCCGCGGTGGTCTGCTTGAGCGTCAGCGTGATATCCGGGAGGTTCGCGGGATTCAGCGTGAACTGATTGTCCAGCGACGTCCAGACCTTGCGGGCGCTGACGTCGGTCAGGGTGTTGGTGACGGTGAGTGTCTTGACGTTCAGGTTGATTTCCGGCCGTTCGCCGTTCGTCGGGGCAGAAGCCGAATGAACTTCGTTGCCTTCCGCGTCCACTTCCTTGACGTAGTAGTACCATTCGCCGTTTGCGCCTGTATCCTTGTCGAACCAGTAGCGCGGCAGGCGTGTCAGCGTCAGCGTTGCGGCGTCGGTCGGCGTATTCGTGCCGACCGTCAGCTTCACGGTGCCGTCCGGCAAGATCGTCGCGTCCATGTTCGCTTCCAGCGCGCCCAGCAAGGGCGTGTAGCGTTCGTGTTGGGGAAGACCAGCGCCGTCACGCTTTTCGCGCCAGATTTGCAGGTACACGACGGTATTGCGGACATTCAGCGGCAGTTCGCTTTCGCTGCCTGCGGGGAAATACGCCTGCTTGAACTGTTTGGTGATTTTCAGCTTCGTCGGCGTGTTGGTAATTGTGCCGATTTCGTTGAAGCCCAGCTCCAGCTTGCCGTCCGGCAAGTTGTTCAGGTAGCCCGCCAGCTCCACTTCGCGGATGATGAAGGACGCACTGTTGTAGCCCGGCAGATTCCGGATGGTCACGCGCCACGGTTCATCCGCCTTCGCCAGCCCCGACACATGCAGGTAGGGCGCGCCGTTAATCTGCACCAGCTCCGCCGTGAGCGAACTCGGCGTGCAGATAACGTTCTTCAGGCTGAAGTAGCTCTTTTCCAGCAGGTTTTCCGTTTTCCACTGCGTGGAGTAGACTTCCTGATACTTCATCATGACTTCAAGGTAGATGTCCTGCATCATGCCCTCTTCGCCGAACGTGTCCGCGTCCGCCCATTGCTTGACAATGCTGATGCTCTTGGGCACGTTGGTGATGGTCACGTTGTTTTCCGTCGTATCCTTGAAGGTGATGTAGAGAGTCGAGCCGACGAGTTCGCTTTCATCCGCCGTCATCACCGGCGTGTAGCGGTCCAGCGTGTCGTTGCCGACGCTCGTGCTTTCGAAGATGTAATAGCGGTACTTGCGCAGGCTGCCGTCGGGATTGAGGGTCGTGTCGTACAACGGCAGGTTGTCGATGGTCAGCTTCCAGCCGTTTTCCGCCGACAGGACGTAATTCTGCTGGAAGGGGTCATAGCACCAGTTGTAGTGCACCACGCCGTCCGAATCCGTCCAGTTTTCGCCCCAGACGTTGCGGAAGAGCGAAATCGACACCTGCTTGATGTCCAGCGGGTTCTGTGCGCCGTCGTACTCCACTTCTTCCGCCCACTGCTTCACAATGTTGAGCTTGCCGGTCTGCACGTTGGTGATGGTCGCGCTTGCGTCCGCGATGGTGACTAAGAAGCTTCCTTCCATTTGTGACGAAGAGGCTTTGAACGCATCCTTTGCCTTGATTGGCTCGCCAGCCGAATTGAGTTCAAGGACGTCGCCCACTTCTTTCGGCCAGTTCTCCGAGAAGGTGTAAACAGGCATCGTACCGTTCACAGGGGCTTCCGTCAGCTCATAGGTGTAAACATGCGCCGTGTAAATAGAGCCGTCCGGATTATACTCAACATCGTACGCTTGCAGCGGTTGCGTTGTCGTCCAGTTTCCATTCGCATCCGGCATTATTTCAACGGTACTCGGATTGGGGGCATAAGTTATCCACCCTTCTGTTTTATCCCATGAATGCGTTGTCTCAGTCAAGTTGAGCGTAACCTTTTCCGGCTTCTTGGTGACATTGACCCATTCTTTCGTCAAATTGAGGTTGAGATTTCCCACTTCATACCCCGGCAGGTTCTTCGCGTGGATGTTCGCCGTTCCGCCGTCCGCAGGCTGGTTCACCGCACCGGTTGTTTTCTTGACAAGCGTAGCGTCGCCTGTGTAGCTCACCTGATACAGATACGGGTTTAGCGCACCATTAATCGTTTCGTACCCCTCTACGATGTAATAGTAGTACGGCTTCTTCTGCGCTTCGCCGTTCTCATTCACCGTGAAGTAGTACTTCGGCAGGTTGTTGAACTCCCAGACCGGTTCTTCGCCGCCCTCCGTCCAGTTTTTCGTGACGTAGGTGTACTGCTGATCGTCCGTCTTGATGGGATTGCCATTTCTGTCAAAGGTGAGCTGCTTTTTCGCCTGAATCAAGCAGAACGTCAGCTCATCCCTGTCGCGGAAGCGCGCCCAAGTCTTGTCCACCTTGACGTTGAACCGCTCGACGTAGTAGTTCTTTTCGGTCACTTCCGGGAGCGTGTCCGTCAGCGGCTGGCGATAAATCTCCTTGATATCGGTCAGTGCCGCGTCTGTGAAGTAGTCCTCCGGCTTCTGCGGGAAGTCCGCAGGCAGATGCTGCGTGCCGAAGTAGCCGTCAATCGCCGCTTCCGACACCTCGTAGGTGTACGCCCACGCGGATTTCACCGTGCCGTCGGCGTTGTATTGCGCATAAACCGACTGCGTTTCGTTCCATTCTGCCCAAAGCGCCGTATACGTTGCCGTGGTGTCCAGCTCGATCGTCTTTGCGGTGGGCGTTTCCGCTGTCCAGCCCGTATCCGGGGCATAGACATGGCGGGTGCGCGTCACGGTAATCTTCGCCTTCGTGCCTTCCGGCGTGGGCTTGTCCGCGGGATTGCCGGAAGCGTCCAGCCACTGCTTCGCCACGTTGAAGCGGTACAGACCTTCCTTCTCGCTCGTCAGCTTGTTGTTCGTCACGGTGACGGTGGTGCTGGTGTTCGCATCGCCCTCCGTCGTCACGAAACCGTCCGCCGGGCTATAGCTGACGCTGAACGGGAGGGTGGCTTCGTTTTGGTACTTGACCTCCTCCACCTTGTAGCGGTAGCTTTGCCTGATGGGCTGATTCTGCTCGTCGAAGCCCGTCACAGCGTACTTCGGGAAAGTGCCGAACACGACCTTGCTTGTGTTCAGGCTGCTGATGCTCATGACCCTCGTGACCGCTTGGAAGCTGTCGTCCGCGACCCACGCGCCGTTCTCCTGCTTTTCGCGGGTCAGGCGGAAGGTCAGCGTATCCTGCATGTTTTCAGGCTTCGCGCCTTCACCCCAGCGCTTCTCGGCTTCGATGGTCAGCTTCGCGATCTCGTAGTTCCGCAGCGTCGCCGTGCCGCGTGCGTTCTGCGTGTCCGCCTTCGGATTGGCGGGATTCCCGTCCGTGAAGTACTCGCTCGGGTGCTGCGGGAGACCGCTGTATGCCAGCTGGCAGTAGAAGCCGCTCGGCACGTTCAGTTCCCGGAGGCTATAGGTGTAGGCGTGGGCGTTTTGGACAACGCCGTTTTCCATGGCGACCGTGTAGGTTGCCAGCCCCTCGAACTTGGCGCTCCATTTGTTCGCTTCTGCCAGCGTGACCGTGTCGCGGCGTTCCGTGCTGCCCTTCGTCCACGCGCCGTTGACGTAATCCCAGCGCGTCTTGTAGAGCGCGACCTGTACGCCGCCGAATTCCTCGGTAATCGTGTGCTTTGTGCCATCCGGCGCGTACCATTCCTTGGACAAGTCGATGCTGATTTCGCCGTACTTGTCCTCCGGGCGGTAGACGTTGGTCAGCGTCGCCGTGACCGTGCCGGTGGTTTTGCTGGCGTTCGGGTCGATGGTGTAGGTGATGCCGGATGTGGTGTAGCTCGGCACTTTGCCCTCGACGATGTAGTAAATGTAGTAGAGCTTGTTGCCGTTCGCGTCCGCGCCGGTGGATTCCAGCTGCGACCACTGGGTGTGCCAGCCGTTCGCTGCCGTCAGCGTAGCCTCGCGACCGCCGTAAGCGTCGTCCGGGTGCTGGCGAATTTTTGCCCACTGCGCATCGGTGAACTGCGTGACCTGCGTCGGCACTTCGTCAACCGGTGTGCCTTCCGGGGTCATCGTGATGCTCACGTTGTTATAGTAGCGACCGTCCTGCCATTTTCCTTCCCAGTTTTTCCACTGCAAGCAGAAAATTACTTTTTTCTGATGCGTCATCTTGGTGGTGTAAACGAACTGTTTTCTCGACGTATCTTGCGGTTCCAAGACCACTTCTTTTCCGTCTACGCGAGCCACAATACGCGCAGCGTTGTCAAGTGCGCCATCAAGCAGGTTCAGCGTTAGCGTAACGTCCTGATTCTCCGGGAACTGCTGCGCAACCTTCGTGCTATTGTTGACCATTTCCGCAGACAGGATGCATTGCGGATTCTGCGTTGCACCCGTGTCCAGCACGTCGGTATACTGCTCCTGCGTCAGCGCATAGCGGCGAAGCATCACGAGGACGCTGGCAGGGCGCGCATTCTCATGGGCGTCGTCGCCAGCCCAGTTCTTCTGCACCTCCATGTCGTGGCGGTCCTTGCTGTTCTTCACCTGAATGTTGATGCTCGCAGAGCCGTTGACGGTGTGCGGTCCATCCACCACGCCTTTGATGCCGGAAGCAGTCATGAGCTCCTGCAGCCGACTCTTTGAAATCGTGCCGAAGTTGCCATTGTTGAGACCGTCCGGGTATCTCTCCGGATGTGCTTCGGTATCGTCCGCTCTCGGAACGATGTGGAAGACGACCAGCGGGCGATCCTCCAGCACGAGGTGGTACGGCTCGACTGCCTTCGTTTCCACCAGCATGTACGCGACGTTCGGGTCGAGCGGACGCTCGTTCAGCTTCTCCGAATTGTATTGGTAAGTAATCATACCGCTTTGATCCGTGTAGACCTTACCATTTTCGCCGCCAACCGCCTCGAACTTGTTGGTTTCCGTGTTCCATGCGTAGAGGGTGAACTCCGTCCCCGGCAGCAGCAGCGAGGTGTTCGCGCTGTCCACCTTGCGGATGACCAGATTGTTGTGGATGTAGCCGCCGCCCTGACTGAAGTAGTCGTTATTGCTGTTGTTCAGTTCGGTACTTGAGCCGTCTTTTCCTTCAAGGTTTGCGTGGTTTCTCAACGCCGGACTGATGCCCTTGTGGTTCACGTCGTTGAAGTTGTACTCGTTCGTCACCTCAGGCGGCAGCAGAATGTTCTCCTGCGCCGTGTATTCCAGAATCAGCGCCTTGCCGTCCGGAACGGTGACGGTTATGTTCAGGGAACGTTGAGCGGGAACCGTTCCTTTTACCTTCTCACTGTAATTGTAGTTGGAATTACTGAAGACGTTTTCCGTTTCCGTGAACTCCATCTTCCAGAGATACTTCTCTATCTCTGCGCCGCGCAGCAGATGCCCCTTGCCGCTTTCATCAACGTCCAGAATCGGATTGCCGTTTTCATCCTTCAACGCCTCATAGAGCCTGAAGGAACCTTCATCCAACGTCACATTGCGCAGATAAGGATACACGCCAGCCAATCCAAGAACGTCATAGGTCAGCGTATCCGTCAGCCTGAGCGTGCTGGATGCCGGATTCAGCTTCGCGCCTGCCTGGTTGATGTCGATGGTGTAGGTGATTCGCGCCTGCTGGTCGCCGCCCTTGACGCTGTAGCCCTTCTGGACGTTCACCGCCTTGACCGTCTCTTCCTCGTAGGTCAGCTCGGTCTTCTGCTCCTTGTGATAGAGCGCCCCGTCGTATCTCACGTCCAGCTGGTTGTTCAGCACGCCCAGCGCCAGCTTGCCGTTCACCGCGGTTGCCAGGAAGTCGTCGGCAATCTTGCAGTGAACCTTGACGGTCATATCCGCCTTGCCGTTGAGAATCGTTTCCGAACCGCCGGTATTCTCATTCGGCTTCATGGAGATGTTGATTCTCTGCTGCTGTGCGCCTTCGCCCACCGTCGTCAAATCAGCCTTGATGGAAATGCGCTGCTCGCCCCACTCGTTGCTGACCTCATAGCCATCCGGAATCGTACCGGCATTGTCCAGCTTCTTATTGACAACGGTCATCTTCGTGCTGTCCGTTTCGCTAAGAATCAGCCTCGAGCCGCCGTATTCGATGTACTCCACCACAATGTGCGGCGGGAGCGTTTCGGTCAGGGTGATTTCGTCGTGCGCCACGCCGTCATTGCGCAGGAAGATGGTCCAGTACAGCTCGTTCTCATGGATGATCTGTCCGTTCAAATCACCAACGCCATGGTTGCCGAATTTCTTCTCCACCAGGTCGTTCGGGGCGGCCTTGTACCACGCGTCTCCGTTTTTGCCCGCGTTAACAGCCGTGTTCTTGAAGTCAACCCCGCTCGTGCGGGACTCTTCCAAATAGATGGTCGTCTGATACGGGAGCGTAACGCTTGTCGTCGCGTTCACATCCGTATTGGCGTCGTTCAGCACAACGCCTTCGCCCGTCGTTTCAAACCGGAAACCATAGTAGTAGCCTTCCGTCAGCGTCGTTTCCGCAGACACCACCATCGTGCCTTCATTTTTGCCCTGACTGTCGCAGGTCAGCAGCGTAATGGTGTACGGCACATTCTGCGCATCATGCTTTTTCACAACATCGAGGTCTTTGATGGCGTTGAGCAATGTCTGCGCCTGAGCCGCCGTCATGTAGTGCTGCATGATTTCTATTCCGTTTTTCCATTCCACCTTCTTGTCAAGCGTATCGCCGAAGTTCAGCTTATACTGAACATCCTTCGTCGCCGGGAAGGTGTACGTCGCGTTCCACGCTACCGGATACAGACCATCGGTGTATTCGCCGTTTTTCGTCGGATCCGCCGGCATACTCGCGTCAACCGACTTCACCACATTGTAACGCTTGTCCTGCCCTACATGCGCGGTGCTTGTCTTTTGTTCGCCGTCGAATTCCGCCGTGTTTGTAATCTGTTGATCCTGCGCGGTTGCTTCCACCGGCGTTTTGTATTGGATTACGATCTTAGCGGTGGTGTCCTTGAATTTCAGCTGCGGTTTGCCGTCCACGCCGGTTTCCACGGTAAAGTAATCCGTGTAGTTTTCAGCGGTGATAGGCGCGTTATTCGCCGTGATTTGCGACACATAGCCCTTGCCGTCCGTCTTCGAAAACAGCAGACTGCCGTTTTCGTCCACAAGCTGGTCGAACATCGTGTCCGTCAGCGTCTTGTCCTTGATGTTGAAACGGTTTTCGTTGACGGTGAGCGTCCACTGAATGCAGCCCTCATTGCTGTTGTACCCGCTGCTCTTTTGCAGCTTTTTAATCTGAACGTCAGTAGGGTTGCTGTTAGAGGAATCCTGGGAATGATCCCACTTTCCGCCACTCTGCGCAGTGAAAGTATTTGTCAGCTGATCGTATTCACCGGTCATTCCGTCCTTGTCGAACGTGTATTCATACTTAATTTCGTATGTTTCATTTGCCGAAAGCGGCGGCAGCACATAGTCCGTCGTCATGGTATAGACCTTGCCGCTTTCGTCCGTCGTGTTCGCATAAACGTAGTGAATGTGCGTTCCCGTCGTACCGCAGGCGCATGTACCGTCCGTCTTGATTTCTGTCGAAGCAGAGTCAACAGCGGGCACCTGACTCCAGTTAGAGTGTGTTTTAACCTCCGTGACGGTCATGTTTGTCAGGGCAATTTGCTTATTCACCGCCGTCATGACGTCTCGAGCAGTCGCGTTCTTGCCGTTCGTGCCCTTTGTGGATTCGATTTTGACGGTATACTCAATCGTTCCTTTTTCCCAGTTGACATTAGCCCCGCTTTTCCAAGTTCTCAAATCGCTGAGGAGGGAGTTGTTGCCCCTGTCGATATCCTCCCACTTCACGGTAGTCGATGCGCCACCGAACTTGATGGTCAGGTCGTCGTTGCCCAGATTCTCAACATCGTCCTTGCGGATTTCGGCGCTCATCGTCATGGTGCCGGTGCGGTCGTCATGGCTGGGGTTGTTCCGGACAAAGTCCATATACTCGTCGGTGAACCACATTTCAACTTGTTTCGTTGTGGGATTATACTGGAACTTAAACGCCGGCTTTTCATTGCTGAATTTGGCGTCCGTGCCCGACCAGACAGAAGTGCTGTCCGTTTTGATATGCGTATTCTCTGCCGGAATAATAATCTTGTTGCCTTCGCCATGGCGAAGAATAGCTTCATCCGAAATCTTGAAGTCCGCCGCGAAGCTATAGTTGTACGCATTGGCATTTTCCGGAAGTATGATGTTCGATAACGTAATATTGGTAATCTGCATGCCGCTCTCGCTGACGGCAGGCGGTTCGTTCGCCATCATCTGGAAGTCCGGGTCAAGTCCAAACGACGGCATCATCATGTCGTCCGGCTTCGCGGCATCAGCGTCCATCGACGGAATCACCGTAAGCGCAGGTGTCGGGGACGGCTCGTCCATCGGGGCAACAGTTTCGGCGGCGTTTTCCGTCGGCGCGGGCGTCACAGACGGCGCAAGCGTCGGTTCTTCCGTAGGCGCTGGCGTTGCTGTGGGCGCTTCCGTGGGCGTTGACGTTGCTTCGGGGGCTTCCGTCGGCTCAGCCGTCACTTCGGGGGCTTCCGTCGGCTCAGCCGTCACTTCGGGAGCTTCCGTCGGCTCAGCCGTCACTTCGGGAACTGCCGTCGGCTCAGCAGTCACTTCGGGGGCTGCCGTCGGCTCAGTAGTCACTTCGGGGGCTGCCGTCGGCTCAGCTGTCGCTTCGGGCACAACCGTTGGCTCGGCTGTCGCTTCGGGCGCTGCCGTCGGCTCATCCGTCACTTCGGGGGCTGCCGTCGGCTCAGCTGTCACTTCGGGAGCTGCCGTCGGCTCAGCTGTTGCTTCGGGGGCTGCCGTCGGCTCAGCTGTCGCTTCAGGCGCTGCCGTCGCATCGGGGTTCGGGGTCGGGTCATAGTAGCAATCCGCCGTGTGCGTGTGCTCTTCTTTGCCGCAGATATAGTGGCGTTCGTAGCAGTCCGCCGTGTGATGATGGCCGGAATCCTCCGCCGTCACCGTCACAATGCATTCATTTGTATGCTGATGCCGCAGCACCTGAATGTAGCCGCAAGTGTAGTAGCCGGTTTTCGCATCGACGCAGGACGCGGAATGCGTGTGCACTTTCGCCGGGTCGGGATAGAGCTTGCATTTCAGGTCGCCGCGCACCATCTCGTAGCAGGAATCATCATGCGTGTGTGCGCCTTCGCCCTCAAACAGACCGCAAGTCGGTTTTTCCGTCGTCGGATAGCAGGCATCCGTATGGTGATGCGCGCCCTCGCCTTCCGTCAGACCGCAGGTGTACGTCCGGGTCACTTCGTAGCAGCTGTCATCATGGACATGCGGCATGTCGGAGTTCGTCGCAACGTCCTCGGTGCAAATCAGCGTGCGCGTTTCCGTCACGCAATCCGCCGTGTGCTGATGGCCTTCGCTCTCAAACAGACCGCAAGTCGGTTCTTTCGCCCGATAGCACGCATCCGTGTGGATGTGCCCCTCGCTTTCCGGCAGCGCGCAGATCAGCTGTTTCTCCCAGTTGTAGCAGGCATCCGTGTGCTTGTGCATCGGATGCTCCTCCAGCGTGCAGATAAGAACGCCGTTGCTGTCGTAGCACTTCTCGTCATGCTCGTGGATGTAGCCATCCCAGTAGCCGCAGCTGAGTTCGCCCTGCGCATTATAGCAATCGGAGGAATGGTGGTGCGGCTCAAAGCTGCATCGCATAATATCGGTAAAGACTGTCTCCGCCTCGCGCTCGGAAATCAGGCAGGTCAGCTCGTCCACATAGCAGTCCGCCGTGTGGGTATGCTCCTCCAGCCCGCAGTACGTCTCCGCCGCCATCGTCAGACCCGGCATCATCAGCACATAAGACGTGCAGATGGCGACAACGAGTGCCAGCGCCGTGACCGTCTTGAGCAGACGTATCCGGCGCTTCCGCTGCGCAACGTATTTTTCTGCTAATTCCATGAGTTTGCGGTTCATGTCAGCATCCTCCGATTCTGGAACCTGTGTTCCTCTTCTTGCTGTATTGTACTTACGTTATTGCAGGAATCCAATGCGGTTCAGCGGCCAAATGCGGAGCGTTACGCGCCCCATAATCTGCTCTTCGGACACTGGGCCGACCAGTGTGCTTCGGCTGTCGCGCGAGGTGGAGCGATGATCACCCAGAACAAAATACCGCCCGTCCGGCACTTGGTACGGCAGCGTGATGGAGCAGTCGCCCAGCGCACGATCGGTGATGTACGGCTCATCAAGCAGTTCGCCATTGATGTAGACGTTGCCGCTTCCGTCGATGTTGACCCACTCGCCCGGCAGGCCGATAACGCGCTTAATCAGCACCTTATTGTTGTAGTAAAAAGCGATAATATCGCCGCGCTGCGGATTTGACCCGCGCACGACCATTGTGATTTCACCCTGCCCGACCACCGGCGTCATTGACGTGCCGGTGATTTGCAGGATGGGCATGACCATGGTTGCAATCAGCACCGCAACCGCCGCCACCACCAGCAGCGTATAGAGCGTGCTGCGCAGGGCGCGGTTGTAGCTGTGCTTGCGTTTCTCATGCTTCAGTTCCGTTTCCAATTGTGCGGATGTGGGGTTCATTTGCCGCAGCAGGTGGGCGCGTTCCGCCGCTTCCTGCGTGTCGTTGAGCAATTGTTTGCCCGTTTTCTGCTGATTCTTGTCTTCTGACACCTGCGCGCCCTCCCTTCTGCCATGTTTCTTTACTGCTGATTGGCGGCTTTCTTTGCGCGCGCGAGGATTTCCTGCGCTTGGCTTTCTGCCGCGCTGATTTTCTCCTGGCAAAGCCGCTCGACGTTCTGCTGATACTGTTCCGCGGCCTTCTGCGCCGCCTCAAACACGCCGTTTAACTTCAGCGATGCCTCCGCAATCGATCCGCACGTTTCCAGCTGCAGCTGCTGACTTTGCAGCGCCGCTTCTGCCGCATTCAGCCGCTGCTCCAGTGCTTCAAATTCCCGTGCCTGTTCCAGCAGCAGTTCCAGCAGCTCTGCGCGTCCCAGCTTCCGCAGTTCCTTCTCTGTCACAGTTCACGTCTCCTTCACATGTAACTCATTTATTGTTTCTCGATATGTAATTCGCCAGATTTCCGGCAAATCACAGTTCGAGTTCTCACATAGTTTATTTTACCATCAAATCTTCAACTGTCAAGACGGAAAAATAACATTTATTATGCTCATTTTGTGCATTTTTGTGTGTTTTGCCTTACTTTCGTGTGGCAATTTTGTCATTTCCATCTGTTAACGGCTTGTTAGTTTCCTAAGTATTGTTATTTGCATGTTAAAACTATCGTAATAGGAATATTTTTTTGTCTGTTGCTTTCCTCGATTTTTCGGAATTTTCGTTCAGCGCGTGCAAATTTTCGACCGCTTTTTTCTTTGTTTTCACGCCATTCGTTCGTCTTTTTCAATGTAACATTCCAAACTTGGCAAACAGAAAACAGCAAAATATTGTTGATTCACAAAAAAAGCAGGAGCAGCCCGTAAATTGTGCTGCTCCTGCCAAATATTCTGTTACCCATTCGGGTTTGCGCTGTCGTCATCCTGGCGATACTGATCTGTACGGCGACGATGGCGCGGCGTTTCCTCTGCCGATTTCGCCACCGGGCGCGCATACGGATTCTCCATCGTCGTCGTGCTCTTCGGCGCGGCAGTGGACGGTGTCTCCTGCGGCTTCGTCAGGGGCTGAATCGGCGTACGATAACCGACTTGCGGTCGGTTTTGCATGTCCTGCGTCTGCGGAACGGGTGTCGCCGGGCGCACCTGCACAGGCGAAACGCCATTGCTCGTCTGCGGACGCTGCTGCGGGGTCGTGTACGCGCCTGTGCGCATCTGCTGCGGCTGACCCGCCTGACGCGCAACCGGACGATCCGCATTGCGCGCTGCCTGTGCGCGGCGCTGTGCCGCCTTCATCGCAACCTCACGCTGTTTCTTCTGGTATTGCATGAAGGCGAATCCGCCGCCGCCCAGCAGCAGCACGACCGCAATCACGATGAAGATAACCAGCCCGCTGTTGCCGCTCTCGTTCACCACAGGGTACGTCGCGGCTGCGGTGGGCAGCGGTTCGAGCGTCGGTGTGGACGAAGCGGAAGGCGTCGGCGTGGCGGTTTCCTGCGCGGTGACAGTTGTGGGCGAAGTCAGCGGGCCGGGCGTTGAAAAGCCCTGCCACGGCACATAGCTGACCGTTGCGCCGCTGCCCTTCCAGTCGTTGATGGTCTTGTCTTCTTCCGGAATCAGACCGCTGGTCGGTTTTGCAGTGGCATTCCCCGTCGTGTTGTTCTGGATGCCCTGAATGTACTCGCTGCTTTGCAGGAACTCTTCCAGCTCCTCCACCGTCATCCAATGGAAGTATCTTCCGTTGACGTAACCTTCTTGGTCATTGTAGCGGATGTGATACCACGTTTCGCCGTCCGTTCCGGTCGTTGTGCCGAGGACAAAGCAGAACGCGTAGTTGTACAGCTTTCTGATACGGCTCGCGTTCATGCTGGGCTGCTGGCGGAAGTTGACCGAGGTCGTCGTGGTCACATAGCCGTAGCTGGAGTAGTTCGTCGGGTCGTAGGGCTGAGGCGTGGTAACAAGCGTGGGTGCGGGCGTGGCGTTCAGGTTGTTCAGGTACGCCTCGATTTCCGCCTGCGTCATGAAGCGGAGCATGTCATAGCGCACATAGCCCCACTGCCCATTATACTGCACGCGGTGCCACGGCATACTGCCCAGATAATCCTGCCCGGAGACGTAGACAACTTCGCCCTGCATCAGGTACGCCTCAATCGCGCTGAAGTCGCCCGCCATCTGCCGCAGCGGCACGTTGTTGCCCACGGCGTAGGCGTAGCCCATCTCCTGTGCGGGAACAGGCGTCAGGTACGGCGTGGGGCTGGGCGTGGGCGTGCTGCGGGACTGATTCCACTGCTGAATGTACACCTGCGCCTGCGCGTCGGTGACGTAGCGGAGGTTCGCGTCCGGCACATAACCGGACGTCCCTTCCAGCGTGGTCACAATGTCCCACATTTCGCCTGCCGTGTTCAGCTGGCTATTCACATACACCAGCACATTCGCCTGCAGCGTCGCCATAACGTAGTTGCCCGTGCCGATGCCGGTGCGCATTTCGGTTTCGCGCGTAGTGACGGCATATCCCTCATACGGCACAGCGGTCGGCGTCGGGGTCGGAGCCTCGGTCGGGGTCTGCGTCGGCGCGGCGGTCGCCACCTGACGATACCAGAAGGCAATATCCGCCGCATCCATGCTCAGCGTGCCGTCTTGGAAAACAGTCAGGGTGATTTGCTCGCTGCCGGGAATCAGCTCATAGCCATCCCGCAAATTCGTCGGCATCGGGCGCAGGGTGTATGTGCCGGGGGCGAGCGTCATCGACTGCGCGTTCGCCACCGGGCTGCCGTAGCTGTCCAGATACTGGATGATGATGTTCGCGTTCTGTGGCGCGGCAGTCGGGGTTGCCGTCGGCACTTCCGTTGGAATTTCGGTCGGAATTGCCGTCGGGGTCTCGGTCGGAATCGGCGTTGCCGTCGGCACAGGTGTTGCGCCGGTGGATGCGGCATACGCGTCGCTTTCCACCTGCGTCATGATGTTCAGGAATTCGCTTTTGATGTAGCCGCTCTGCCCATCCACCATGACGACGCTCCACCGTTCGCCCTTGTCATTCAGCATTTCGTTGACGACGTAGACGTTCGAGCCATTCGCCAAGCGCTTGATGACCGTGTTGCTCTTGCTGGTCGAGGGCTCACTGCGGAACGCCACTCGATTGCCGTTGATGGTCGCGTAGCGGTTGACCGGCTGCCCGACGGGAATCGGCGCTTCAGTGGGCGCAGTAGTCGGCGTTTCGGTCGGAATCGGCGTATTCGTGGGCGCTTCGGTCACGGGAACATCCGTCGCAGCGCTTTGAACCGGGCGGTAATAGAACGCAAGGTCTTCCGCCGTCGCTTCGTCACCGTTGATGGCAATGGTGCCGTCCGCATAAATCGTCAGGTCGAACGACGTCCAGCTGCTTTCCAGCTCGTAGCCGGGAATGCTGTCATACGCGGGCGTGACGTGGTACGTTCCCGGCATCAGCTCCGCCACGCTTGCGTCAGCAATCTCCTCGCCAAGCGTGTTGTAGTAGCGGATGGTGACGGTCACGAACTGCTGCGCGGGCGCGGGGGTATCGGTCGGCGCTTCGGTCGCCGGAATGTCCGTTGCGGGCACGTCCGTCGCGGGCGCAGGCGTGTCCGTCGGCGCTTCCGTCGCGGGAACATCCGTCGGAGTCTGCACCGGGTGGTAGTAGAATCCGACCGCATCCGCCGGAATTTCTTCGCCATCCATGTACAGCGTGCCGTTCGCATCCACCGTCAGGTCAAACTGCGTCAGCGTGCTGTCCAGCTCGTAACCGGGGATTTCGCGCTCCGGAATCATCGGATACGTCCCCGGCAGCAGTTCCTTCACCACCGGGTCGGCAATTTCCACGCCGCTCATGTCGAAGTAGTGAATCGCCACCGGCATCGTCTGCGGGGCGGGCGTGTCCGTCGGCGCGGGGGTATCGGTCGGCGCTTCGGTTGCGGGTGCTTCCGTCGTGGGAATATAATAGTAGAAATACACCTCGCTCGGCGTCGCGATACCGCCGGAAACGTTCACTTCCACCGTGCTTTCCGTGCCGGGCATCGGCACATAGCCGTCCGCCATGCCCAGCGGATTCGCCGTCACAAGGTGTGTCCCCTCGCCCAGCGTCAGCGTGTCGTCCATCGCAACAGGCTCGCCCTCGGAATTGAGGTAGTGCACGGGCACGTTCACTTCGGTCGGCTGCGGGTCGGCATAGAAGAAGGACACACTCGCCAAGTCGGTCGTACCGTCAGGACGCAGCGTGACCGTCTGCGGATTTTCGCTGATGAGGTCGTACCCGCCCACGCGGTCGCTGGCGGCATAGATGTAGTTCACGCCCTCGGTCAGCGGCTGCGACTGCTGATCCAGCAGTGTGCCGTTCTCGTGATAATAGAACACGTCGATGTTGGATGTTACCGGCTGCGGCGTGGCATAGTGGAACACAACGGGATTCACGCTCGCCGTGCCGCCGTTGTCCACCCACACATACACCGTGTCCTCGCCGACAAGCTGATACCCAGCAGTCATCGCGCTATTGGCGGTGACATAGTTGTCGCCCTGATTCAGCGTCACATACTGCGTGTCCAGAATCGTGCCGTTGTCATCCAGCTGATACAGCACAGTCACTTCCGCCTGAATGACGGGCGGCTCGGTCGGGGCTTCGGTGGGCACTTCCGTCGGCGCTTCCGTCGGCTGCTCCGGCACGGCGTAGACAAAGCGCACCTCGCTCGGCGACGCGTTGCCCATGCTGTCCACAAACACATCCACCACGCCGGACGCAGGTTTGACAAGCAGATAATCCCACGGCACAACACTGGAATTGGCGTACACTTGGGTAGTCGCGTTCGTCAGGCAGCTTGCGTACTGGAAATCCAGCTGCTGGCCATCCTCCGTCACATAGTACACCGGCACGTTGACGCTCTCCTGCGCGGGCGTTTCGGGCATTCCCTGCGACGAGAGGTACAGCGGGAACATCCCTTCATAGACGCTGTTGCAGTAATAATCCACTTCATACGAATACATCGGGTCAAGGGCGGTCGCATCCTGCGTCCACATGATTTCCGACGCATAATCTTTCAAGTAGAAAGTATACGCCGGGTCAGACGATACAACCTGCACCTGAACCGTGCTGAAAAGAGCGGACGCATCCAGCGTCGCCCAATACGCATGTTCCGCGCTGTCAGGCACGGGGAACGCCTGCGTTGTCTGCTGCTGACCCTGCGAATCCGTCCAAATGACGGACACGACGACGTCCTCCCAGCGATCCAGCGCCAGCGCCGGAACCATCGCGGTTGTCATCAGCAGCGCCGCCACCATCAGCACTGACAGCAGACGGCCAAGACCTTTGACGCCGGATTTTCTCATGTTGGGTTTCCTCCTTGCTCCTGCCCTTTGCGGGCCTGATGCCATTCTATTATACCGCAGCGGCGCGGTTTGTCAATCTTCCGCACCCTGCCGCATTTTTCCTTGCGATTCGCAGGATTTTTTGCTTCTCTTGTCGAATCACTATGGCGAAAATCATCCTATTGTTTGAGGAGGACATTGACCATGATGGACGACAAGCAGCTGACGGAAGAGTATTTGGATGGGAAAGTCGTTTTCCCCGGCAAGATTATCCGCGTTGAGCATTGGCATGTGCGCCTGCCCAACGGCGAAACTGCCCTGCGCGAGGTGGCGTGCCATCCGGGCGCGGCGGGCATTGTCGCGCTGGATGATGACGGGAACGTGATTCTCGTCCGCCAGCATCGCATCGCCGTTGGCCGCTTGACGCTGGAAATTCCGGCGGGCAAGCTCGATGGGGTGGATGAAGACCCGTTCGTCTGCGCCCAGCGTGAGCTGAGCGAGGAAACCGGACTGACCGCCGACCACTGGCGCAAGCTGACCGTGCTGGAGACGACCCCCGGCTTCTGCAACGAGCGCATCCACCTCTACTTGGCGACGGGGCTGCACGCTGGAAAGACGCATCCGGATGAGGATGAGTTCGTCTGCACACTGCGGATGCCGCTTTCTGACGCGGTGCAGAAGGTGATGGACGGCACGTTCCGCGACGGCAAGACCGCGCTGGCGCTCCTGATGGTGCAGCAGCTGCTGTCCGCACCCTGCAAACAATAAACGTGCGAAACGCGCGTTCTGTTCCATCCACGCATATTGTAACAAATATTTCATCAAAATGCAATCGTGTGGACGGATTTTTGCGCGTTTTTTCGGAAAATTTCGCTGACGGAGGTGCTTTATGGCTGGAAAAAAGCAGCGTCATCCCCTGTATGTTCTCTTTCTGCTGCTGATGCTGCTCATGCTGGCGCTGGGTGTGTATCTGCTTGTTGTCGGCTGTCAGCAATGGAATCGCCCTGTGCCGCTTGCGCCGTTTTCGCCGCATATCATCGGAGGTTTCTTCCGCCATGTATGAAAAGCTGGGGCAATGGCTCTCCCACCGCAATCCGCCGAATGAGCCGATTCCCGCAGCGGATTACTTCGCGTCCCTGCCGCGCCTGACGACCGACCGGCTGCTCCTGCGTCCGCTGACGATGCGCGATGCGGCGGATATGTTCGCTTACTCCCGCGACCCCGAAGTCGCTCGGCATGTTCTCTGGGATGCGCACAAGTCGATGGCGGATACGCGCGGCTGCCTGCGCTACATCATCAGCCAGTACCACAGCGGCGCGCCGTCCAGTTGGGGCATTGTGCTGCGCGAAACGAACCGCGTCGTCGGCACGATTGGCTTCATGAGTTACAGCGACGCGGACAGCGTGGTGGAGCTCGGCTATTCGCTCGCCCGCTCCTGCTGGAACGGCGGACTGATGACCGAAGCGCTGGCAGCGGTGCTGCGCGAATGCTTCACCGTCCTGCGCCTCCACCGCGTCGAGGCGATGCACGAGTGCGACAACCCCGCCAGCGGGCGCGTGATGGAAAAATGCGGTATGCACCACGAAGGGACACTGCGCGGCAAGGTGTTCAACAAGGGCAATTTCCACGACGTGGAGCTGTGGGCGATGCTGCGGGAGGACTGGGACGCGCGCCATTGAGCGAATTTCTTCCTATTTATATGCTGGAGGATCCGCTAATGCAGTTTGACATGATTTCTGGGCTGCGGTGGATTCACTCATCTCGTCCAACGAAGCGGCGGCGCGCGGAATAAGCGCATCAAAAAAGAGGGCTTCTGCCCCCTTTGAATTGGATTTATACTAATTCGATTCTAAAACATGGCATCGAGCATAGCAGATTTTTCGTTCCGGCAAAGCTGAGTGAAGCGAGGCGTACTGGAGGTACGCGCGAGCGGAACGAAGCAAAGCCGGGGCGGAAAAGATGCTGGCGAATGACATGCTTTAGATGAGAATTAGTATTACTTCGTCAGCGCGTCCATCCGCCGCTTGAGCACCTCCGGGCGCGCGACGGAGTAACCGAAGAAGCCCAGCACATCCGCCGCCTTCTGGTATGTGCCATGCGTGTACGTCACCAGCCCCGCCTTTTCCAGATGCAGCGAACCGTCCGCCGCGAACAGATCGTCCCGCACCTGCACACCGACGATTTTTCCCACGAACATCGTATGGCTGCCCAGTTCCAACTGCTGCACTACCTTGCACGCCAGATATGCCGGGCATTCGGCAATCGCGGGGGCATACTCCATGTTCAGCGCGGGCATGGGCGTAAGGTGGCACTCCTGCCACTTGTCCACGTCGCGCCCCGACCGGACGCCGCAGAAATCCAGCGCCTTGCAATGGGCTTCATCCACCAGATTCACCACAAACTCGCCGCTCTTCGCAATCAGGTCATGGCTGAAGCGGTTGCCGCGTACCGAAATGGACATCATCGGCGGTTCGCTGTTGACCGTGCCGACCCACGCGACGGTGACAATATTGGGCTTGGCATCCGCTTCAGGCGCACGGCAGCTCACCATCACCGCCGGAACGGGCGCAAGCAGATTGCAGGGGTCAAAGGTGCGGAAATCAGCCATTTTTTCTTCCTCCATTTTTCAAGGAAATATGCTATGATTCCCTTGACATTCTTCTGAAATAGTGTACAATATCGACTTGCGCTTGTCAATACGCATTTCAGAAAGGATGTAATTTATGGCTGTCTTTTTGCAGGTTATCACCCTGTTTCTGCTGATTTTCTGCGGCTTCTTCTCGGCGAAGGGGAAGCTCGTTGACGAAAACGGCATTTCCACACTCAACAAAATCGTCCTCTACTTCGCCCTCCCCGCCCTGACGCTCTACGGCTTGCAGAAGGATGCCAGTCCTGAGCTGATTCATGACCTGATTCTCGTGTTCTTCATCAGCCTTGCCATCATGATTCTGAGCGGGCTGATTGCCTACTTCCTCTACCGCAGCGAGCCGAACGAGCGCCGCAGCGTGCTGACGAACCTGTCCATGCTGTCCAACAGCGCCTACATGGGCTACCCGGTCGTCATTGCAACGCTGGGCGAGGATATGCTGATTTATGCCGTCGTGTTTGTCGGCGCGTTCAACCTGATGTGCTGGACGTTCGGCTCGTTCTTCTTCGGCGGCATCAGCGCGATTCAGCCCAAGAAGCTGCTGACAAACCCGTCGCTGATTGCGGTGATTGTTGGTCTTGTGCTGTTCCTGACGGGCTGGCGGCTGCCGGGTTTCATCAACGACGCGCTGTCGATGATGGGCAATGTGACGACGCCGCTTGCCATGTTCGTCATCGGGGCGCGGCTGATTGATCTTCGCTTCGCACACCTGCAGGACTGGAAGCTGCTGCTGGCGTGTGCGCTGCGGCTGATTATCTTCCCGGCGGCGGTGCTGCTGCTGCGCTTCACGGGTCTGCCCGCGGCGGTGGTGAGCGTACTGTACATCTGCACCGCTATGCCCTGCGCGGCGACGACGGCCATGCAGAGTGAAATGTACCACTGCGACAATTCGCTGGCTTCGCGCGGGGTGGCGCTGTCAACAGCATTCTCGATTTTGACGCTGCCGCTGATGCTGCTGCTGGCGTAAGCAGGGATTTCGCGCCTGCAGACGCGAGGAGGGGTTCCGATTACCCCTCCACCCTTCGGTTTCCGCTCCCATCGTTGATTGTTTCCGAAGCTGTTTTGATGATGTCCCCCCCCGACAAAGGAGGTTTCCGCCATGCGCAAAAGCTGGCTCTTTCCCGGCGACAACGACGAACCCTATGTCTCCCAGCGGGCGGGCGCGTATCAGCCGCAGAGCGAGAAGCGGCGGCGGTGGACAAAGCGGCTGGTAATTCTGGCGCTGATTCTGTGCGTGCTGTACCCGTTTGTCGAGCCGTACACCTTGCGGACGACACAGACCGCCATCACCTGCGAGGATTTGCCTGCGAGCATTGGGCAGCTGCGCATCGTCTACGTCTCCGACATCCACTATGGGTCACAGATGTTTTCGGACGCGCGGCTATCGTCGCTCATCAACCGCATCAATGCGCTGAATGCGGACATTGTGCTGCTGGGCGGCGATTACGCGCGCGACAAGTGGTCAGCGGCGGCGTTTTTCGAGAATCTGCCGCGGCGCATTTCGAGCAACTACGGGGTGTACGCCGTCGTGGGCGAATGCGACCGCAGCCCGTTGGAGAAGGGCGAGGAGCCATCCACACTGCGGAACAAAATGTCCAAAGCGGGGGTGACGCTGCTGTGCAACGAAGTCGCGACCCTGCGCATCGGCACAAGCGACATCTACATTGCGGGCATCGACGACGTCAGCACGGAGATGGACGATGCGAAGAGCGTGGCGGCGCAAGTCAACTCGAAGGATTTCGTCATCTTTCTGGCGCACAACCCGTCGGCGATTTCGTCCTCGCTCCTCCTGACCGACCGCAACGGACGCGGGAACTGGTTTGATTTGGGGCTGTTCGGGCACACGCACGGCGGGCAGATTCCGTTTCTGGAAGAAGCGTTCAACTTCAACGGCGTGCCGTCGCGCTACGAGAGCGGTCTTTTGCTGGAGAACCGTTCGTGGCTGCTGATTTCGCGTGGTGTCGGCATAACGGGACTTCCGGCGCGGTTATTCTGCCAGCCGGAAATTCACTTGATTACCGTGCAGTCGGGAACGTAAAGGATTTCGCCTCTGCAAGGGACGTTGCCCCTTGACCCTTTCGCGCGATTGCGTGGGTGACTTCTTCATGCTATGCCCGTGTGTTAAGCCATGAAGCACCCGCGGTGCTTACAACACGTTGCCCAATGTCAGCGCGTCGCGGTGATACAGATGCTCGGCGTGTTCCCCCAATTCGGCGCACGCCTCCAGACACAGCGGCAGTTCGCGCGACGAAATCCCTGCTTCGATTTTTTTCAGTGCCGTGGTCACTGCATCCACATCATCATGATTGATGAGCGTTTGCAGCCACGGCACTTTTTGTTTCCACACGCTCTGGCATTTTTGCAGCGATGCCTCCGCGCCCGCCCAATTCTCCGCTTCCGCGAGTGTCCGCAGTTCTTCAGCGCTCGCCGCGTATTCCTCGGACAGCGCGCGCACCTCTTCCCCGCTCCACACGCCCAGCCCAATCGTCAGCGCAAGCAGAATCAGCGAAATCCACACCCCCGTCTTCATTCACCACACCACCTTCTGCGGCGGCAGCGCCTGATGCGTCTGCACCTGCGTCCGCCCCTTCCCCTGCGCCAGCAGCATTCCCTGCGTGTTCAGGCACAGCAGCAGCACCTCCTGCGCGCCCTCAAACCCCAGCGCGCGAATCTGCCCCATCAGCCAGCTGAGGCTCAACTGCCCGCGCTGCAAGTTTTCCGTCTGCACTTCGCCGTCCAAAATCAGCGGCAGCGGAAGCCCCTCCTTCGGCGGCATCTTGCCCAAGTCGCTGGGCATAAGCGGGCGGCTGTCCGCCTTCGGAAAGACGGAGATGTTCCCACCCGGTTCGAGTACCGCCGTGCCGACCTCCAGCGGGTCAAGGATGCCGCCGGCGCGTATGGCTTCCATCAAGTCGTTCAAATCCACCGCGCACGCCCGCAGCTGCTTCTCGCAAATCACGCCGTTGCGCACCAGCACCGTCGGCTGCCCGCAGAGCCACACCCGCACGCGCTCGGACTTCATGCACAGCGCCGTCAGCAGCCCATGGCACACGACAAGCGCCGCCATCGGCAGCAAGCCGTAGAGAATCGGAATGCCCACGCCGCCCATCGGGGTCGCCGCCAGCTCCGCAATCATAATGACCACGACCAGCTCAAACGGCTGCAATTGCCCCACCTGCCGCTTGCCCATCGCGCGCATCGCCAGCAGGGACGCGGCATACAAAATCACCGAACGCAGAAAAATCGTCAGCATATTCTCATCCTCCGCGGTCATTCTGCCCCATTATGCCGCGGATGATACTTGCGCGGCGCAGTCCATCATGCTATAATGAAGAAAATTCGCCGGAAACGAGGATTGCTGATGAAGAAACTGCTTTCGCTGATGTTTGTGCTCTGCCTTCTGCCGATGTTCTCCCTTGCCGAGCACAGCATTGCCGCCAATTATATTTACCAAATGATTCTCAAGCAGGTGGACGGCACTGATTTCACTCGCTACGACGATGATTACGAGGTGATGTTCTTCTATCCGCTCAGCAAGCACACTTACGGTGACGCGGTGGTGCGCATCACCGCCTACGAGGACGGCTGCACCATCAACGTCAGCTACGAACTGCCAATTGACGAAGCCATGATGCCGGACGTACTGACTTTCTTCAACTATCTCAACAACAGCCTGTATGTCGGCAAAATGATGCTGTTGGACATTGACGGCGACTGGTATCCCGCTTACGAGGTTTTCATGTCCATCAATCCGGAGGACATTGACGCGTGGGATCGCGGGTGCGTGATGGATTACACCTTCAACGCCTTTTACGTCATGCAAGAGATGACAGACTATCTGCCAGAATTGGAGAAGGGCGAAACGCCGAAGAATGTGTACGCCATGTGGCTGTCGGACGTTTGGGGCGAATGACCGCAAAAATCCCTTGCACGTCGCACTGACCCATGTTATAATGGAAGAAACTTGGCGAATTTCGCCGGAAATGAGGGTTTTCCTGATGAAAAAGCTGTTTTCTCTGCTGCTTGTGCTTGCGCTGGCGCTTGTGCCGACGCTCTCCTTGGCGGATGATGACGCCGCCTGCCAGAACCTCTACAACATGCTGCTGGATGAGCTGAAGTCGGTCGATTTGGAGATGACCGCCGACGAAGAAAGCTGCCGCATTTATCTTGGCTATGCGCTGGACAAGAACTCGCTGGGCGACGCGGATGTTATCTTTGACGCGTACAGCGATGCCGTCACCATTAACGTCAGCTACTCCAATCCGCTTGATGAGGCGCTTGTGCCGCAGGTGATTTCCTTCTTCAACAGGGTCAACAGCACGCTGTATGTCGGCAAGCTGATGGTCATCAAGTCGGACAACGTGTGGTACGCGGCGTACGAGATTTTCCTCTCCGTTGACCCGGAGAACATCACCGATTGGGATCGCAACAACGTGCTGGCATACACGGCGCTGGCGCTGGACACAATGGAGGCAATGGTGGACTACATCACCGAAATTGCGAACGGCGAATCGGCAGACAACGTGTTCGCCATGTGGCAGGCGGATATCGGCGCGGTGTAATCCCCAAAAAGCAAAAAAAGGCAGGAATCGCTATGGATTTCCGCCTTTTTTGATACCAATTATTCTTCCACGCTGAGGTTCTCGGTGCAGAAGAGTGCGATCACGTTGTCAATCGTTTCCGCGTCAGCGTTCGCGTCGATGCCAGCTGCCAGCCAGTAGGCATACCGCCCCTTCATGTACTGCTGAAGCGCCGCCAAATCGCTGCCATAGCGGAACTCGATGTGGTAGGTCGTTTCCATCGTGTCGTCACGGAAGAAGAAGTAGGTGAAGTCGCCCGCGTCGTCAGTTGCCTGATACACCTCGCAGTCAAACGCCGGGCAGAATGTCTCGCCGCCCCACGTCATCGTTTCGTCCGCGCCAATCTGATAGGTGCCGATGCAGCGGTACTTGTGCGTTTCGCTCGTGCCATCCAGCTTATTGATGGTAATCTCGTCGCCGTTCATGGTGAAGGACTTGACATCGTTCAAATACCAGCAGTCGAAGATGAAGCCCTCCGAGCCGTCGCCGTACAGCGCTACCGCGTCGTCGCCATACACGTCGCCGCTGATGAAGGATTTGAGCATCTCGACCGCTTCCGCCGCGTTCTCCTCGCCCACAATCGCCTTGCAGTGTTCTTCCCACACGCTGTCGTAGTCGTCAGACAGAATCACATCGAACAGATTGCTGTACGTCGTGCCGTTTTCCCCGCTGATCGTTTGCAGGCAATCGGGTTTGCTCTCAGCCAGACTGGGAGCAATCGCCACGCACAGCACAAGGGCGAACATCAGCAGATGGGAAATGATTTTCTTCACAGGGTGCTTCATGTTTTCCTCCTTGCGGTTAGTTTTTGCTAACCATCCGGTCAAAAATTTGCGGTTAGTCGTTTCTAACCGCAGTTCTATGGTAACACAAAGCACCAATTCTGTCAAGGTGTCACGAGAACATTTTCTCCAATTCCTCGTACTTTTCATGCGTGATGAGCGCATCCTGCTCCGTCCCCTGCAAATGGACGATGTACGTCCAGCGCCCATAGGGGGTGATGTTTTTGATGTGGTTGAGGTTGACGATGTAGCTTTTGTGGCAGCGGAAGAAGATGGATGAATCAAGTCGTGCTTCCGTGTCAGAGAGCGAATCGGACGTAACATATCGCTCGCCGGACGCGGTGTAAAACACGGTCGTGCGGTCTTCACGCTGCACAAGCACGATATCGCTGACATTCAGGAACGACACGCCGTCCTTATGGTGGAGCATCAGCCGTCCGCTGACCGGGTGGGGCGTGGGATGCACGGGCAGGGGCGTTTCGCCGTCGGTTTGATGGCGGATGCGCTTCTTCGCGCGTTCGAGCGTCTGCATCACGCGCTCCTTCTTGAAGGGCTTGAGCAGGTAATCGAAGGCGTACACCTCAAAGGCGTCGCCCATATATTCATCGTGCGCCGTCGCGAAAATCAGCACAATCGCAGGGTTCATGTCCTGTATCACCCGCGCGCACTCCACGCCGGTTTTGCCGGGCATTTCGACATCGAGGAAAACGAGCTGAGGCTTTTCCTGCTCCACAAGGGTGAGCAGCTGCACGCCGTCCTCCGCCTCCCCCACGATTTCAAAACCCTCTGCGCGGCTGATCATCATGCGTTCGATGCGCCGCATATCGGCATTATCGTCCGCGATGACCACGCGGATTGGTGTCTCCATTGGACTTTCACCTCCTGACGCCAAGGGGCGTTGCCCCTTGGATTCCCACCAGAGGCGCTGCCTCTGGACTCTGCAAGGGACTTCGTCCCTTGACCCTTTCGCGCGATTCAGTTGATTTCTCTTGCATACAGTTTTCGCGTGTTTATGCAGAGATTTCGCCTCTGCGGAGGCGACCAGAGGGCTTTGCGGTCGCCCTCTGGACTGCTTCGCAGCCCCATCTAAGTTACTTGAATGTTATTGCAGCTAATTTCAGTTAGTGCGCCTTTATGCGACAAAGCAGCACCACCATACAACCGCAAATAACCCCAAAGGTAGCGGCGCCGAAGGTTTCCAAAGGGCGATCGCAGACGTTCGTCTGTTTTTATTGCCCTTTGGTCGCTCCCGCAGGAGCGAAACCCCTGCTTCGCAAAAGCACTCTGACATCGGCAGAGCCCCTCTGCCATCAATCACCGATAGCAGAGGGGCTGTGCTTATCAGCGCTTCCTTCTCTCGCAGGGGCGCGTCAGCACCTCCTGCATCACCATCGCCTGCACCATCGCATTCGGGCTGAAATCCAGCTTCAAGCCGGACCGCACCTCCTCGTGCGGCGCTTCCGGGCGCTTCTCGTGCGCCGGGAACAGTTCGTCCTCGTGGCACTTGTCGCGTCCTTCCGGGCTGTCGTATCCTATGCTCCCCTGCAGTTCCGCATCCAGGTCGCACTCCGCCGCCAGATGCTCATGCACCTTCGGCTTCGCGGCATGGACGGTCGTGTGTGCATGGGCGGGCATTGGCGCGGGCGTCGGCACAATCGGCTGACTGTGCACCTTCGGCGCGGACTGCTTCGGCTGCTGCGCCTTCGCGGTCGGCATCCGGCGCGCTTCCTCGGCTTCTTTCTTCTTCTGTGCGCTCTTCAACGCGTTGATGACAATCACGATGATAATCAGCGCCAAATAGGATGATATTGACATTGCTGCCCCTCCTTTCGGTCAAGCAGCGGCTTACTTCTTCTCCAGGCTATGCGTGGGCGTACTCTGCGGCGCACTCGCCTTGGCAATGGAATCACGCATGGACGTATCCGCAATTGTGTTCTGCATCTGGTAGTAATCCATCACGCCGAGCTTGCCTTCGCGCAGGGCAGCCGCCATCGCCTTCGGAACTTCAGCTTCCGCCTCGACGACCTTCGCGCGCATCTCCTGCACGGCGGCCTTCATTTCCTGCTCGTGCGCGACAGCCATGGCACGGCGTTCCTCTGCCTTCGCCTGAGCGACGCGGCGGTCGGATTCCGCCTGATCCATCATCAGCTGCGCGCCGATGTTGCGGCCGACATCCACGTCGGCAATGTCGATGGACAGAATTTCGTATGCCGTGCCCGCGTCCAAGCCTTTTGACAGCACCGTGCGGGAAATCAGATCAGGATTCTCCAGCACCTGCTTGTGCGTTTCCGCCGAGCCGACAGTGGTCACGATGCCCTCGCCGACACGCGCGATAACGGTTTCTTCGCCCGCGCCGCCGACCAGACGGTCGATATTCGTGCGGACGGTGACGCGCGCCTTGGCACGCAGCTCAATGCCGTCCTTCGCGATTGCGGCGACAACAGGGGTTTCGATGACCTTCGGGGTGACGGACATCTGCACCGCCTCGAACACGTCACGGCCCGCGAGGTCAATCGCGCACGCCTTCTCGAACGCCATCGGGATGTTCGCGCGCTGCGCCGCAATCAGGGCGTTAATCACGCGGTCAACGTTGCCGCCGGCGAGGAAGTGCGTTTCCAGCTGGGAGATGTTCAGCCCCAGACCCGCCTTGTTCGCCTTAATCAGCGGCTGCACGAGGCGGTGCGGCTTGATGTGGCGAATCTTCATGCCGATGAGCGCGCCCATCGACACATGCACCCCGCTGGACAGCGCGGAAATCCACAGTCCAAGCGGCACGAACGACAGGAATACGCACACCACCACAAACACTACAGCGATAATACCCAGAATCATTGCCATATTGCCATCCATGTTACAATCCTCCTAACAGGGGCTTTGCCCCTAACCCTACCAGAGGCTTTGCCTCTGAACTCTACAAGGGACAAAGGAAACGGGACGAAGTCCCCCCTTGACCCATTCTCGCGATTCAGTTGGTTACTTCTTCATGCAGTTTCCGCGTGTTGATTGGGGGAACGTGTTACTCTACCGGAATCAGTGTGAGCGTTAACGTACCGGACATATCCGCCACGCTGATTTCAAGCGTAGCATACATGCCGCCATCCTCCGTCTGGAAGATAGTGATGATGACTTTTTCTCCCTGCTCGCCCCAGCCCGACAAAGTGCCCGTGCGGAGTATGCCGTTCTCCCATGTCGCCGTAGCGGTGATGTCCGGCGCGTTCTCCTGATTTGGGTGCAGGGTGATTTCCGTGCCCGCCACCGTGCAGAGCATCTGCGGCGTGCCATCCTCATCCGGTTCCAGATTCAGCATACGTTCAGAGCCATTGCGGGCGCTTTCAACTGCCCATGTGCCCTGAAACGCTTCCAACGGCGTGTCCGTGCGCACGACAAGCGGTGTTGTCCATTCGTCCATGCTCCGCGCCAGAAGAATCTCCATGTCCTCCATCTGTTTGAAGCGGAACGCCAAGCCGCTTCCCGTCTCGCGCAGCAGCATGCCCCCTATCATATCCGGCGATGCCAAGTAGTAGTCGCCATCCTCCGTCTGCCACCAGCGCCCCGCGCAGGAAAAATCACCTGCCGACATCTGGAACTCGTCGTTTTCTGCCAGCATCAGGTGAAACGGCGTATCCGCCCACAGCCCGTACCAGTCGCCCAGTAACGTATCATCTGACGTTTCCGCCAGCGCCATGCCAACCAGCATCAGCAGCGCCAGCAGAATGCTTGTCAGCCGCTTCATCATCGGTCACTCCTTTTCCATCGGAACCAGCAGGAACATCGTCTCCGGATTGTCTGGCACATCGTTCAACCGCAGCGTCGCGTACAAGCTGCCGTCCGCCGTCTGGAAGAACGTCATGTCGAAATCCAGCGTTTCTTCCTCCGTCATCTGCATAAGAATGGTCGTGTGCAGCTTGCCATCCTCCAACGTCATCGGATAGCTTGTTCCTTCCGTGAAGTTGCCCAAAGCCGCACCGGGCAGCATCGTCAAGCCGTCAATCGTGCAGAATGCCAGCCGTTCGCCCTTGTCCAGGGTGTACGTCATCTCCATTGCACCGGCGAACACCGTTTCCATCGTCCAAGTCCCCGCGAATGCTTCCAGCGGCGTGTCAGTCTTCGGCGTTCGCACATTCTGCAATTCTTCCGCATCCCGCACCATGTGCGCCACCACGCCTTTCGCCGTGCTGCCGTAGTAAACGTCCAAGCCGGTTTCCGTCAGCAGTGCCGTCAAGTCCTGCTCGGCGGCTTGCGAATTCACCATGCGCTCCATGACTTCCGGCAGATCGTGGATGTTGTACGTCAGCCAGTATTCGCCGTCCGTCGTCTTGCACCAAGTTCCCTCGCGGCTGTCATAGCAGAACGTGCCGTCCTCTCGAAGCGTCAGGCAAATCGCCTCGTTCTCCGTATTCAGCGCGTACCAGTCGCCCAGCGCCGCGTCCGGCGTTTCTTCCGCCAGCGCCATGCCAACCAGCATCAGCAGCGCCAGCAGAATGCTTGTCAGCCGCTTCATTCCTTTTCGCCCCTTCCCAAGTACCGCATGAGCCGCCGCCAGAACGTTTCCTTCTGCGGAAGCTCCGCTGTCTTTCACACCTTCCTGACCACGATGCGCGAGCCTTCAATCTGCGTAACGCGGATTTTCGTCCCGTTCTCGATGAAGTCGCCCTCGCTGACCACGTTCAGCCGAACGCCGTCGAACTCGCCCAGCCCGGTAGGTCTAAGCGCAGTTGTCGCCGTGCCTTCGCGCCCCAGAAACACCTGCATGTCCTCCGCCGAGCGGTAGCCCGCGTCCGTGCTTTCGGTGTGGCTGTTGACGATGCTGCTCTTGCTGAGCTTGCCCTTTGTCAGCGAATGCAGTGATGTGGAAATCGCAATCGCCAGCACGGACAGCACAATCAGCAGCATCCCCAGCGTCGCCATCGTGCCGTGCTGCTGCCACGTCAGCACCAGCGCGACGACCTCCAGCGCAATGCCGCTGAAGCCTGCGATGCCGAACCCCGGCATCAGTGCTTCCACAATCAGCAGCCCAATCCCCAGCACAAAGCAAACTATGATGGGCAGATTTGTCATGATGAAGTCTATCACGTCCCGTACCTCCTTCCGCGTGAATTGATACTTTGAGTATAGCAGTTTTTTCGCCGTTTGGCTATGCTTTTTGTCTCAAAGATACATTTTTTCGTCTGAATTGTCACTGCGCCGCCAGCACGCCGTGCAGCCGCTCCAAATCCGCCTGATACACGTCTTTTAACTTCTGATTATAGATAATCGACGCCGGATGATACAGCGCGAACAGTGGGAAATCCCCTGCCCGCTTGTCCGTCTGAACATGCGCCGTCAGCACCTGCCCGTGACACGCCCCGATGGTGCTTTTCGCGCCAAGCAGCGCGTGAAGTGCTGTATTCCCCAGCGTGACGAGCATTTTCGGCTGCACGAGCAGGATTTCCTCCAGCAAATACGGCGTGAACAGCGCCAGTTCCTCGCGGTTCGGCGTGCGGTTCGACACGCGCCCTTTTTCGCTGACCTTCGTCGGGCGGATTTTCACGACGTTGCTGATATAAATATCCTCACGGTTTAATTGCAGCACTGTCAAGAAGCCATCGAGATTCTTCCCTGCCTTGCCGACAAAAGGTCTCCCGGACATGGCTTCCTGTTCCCCCGGCGCTTCTCCGATGAGCATCACGGGCGGGCGCTCACTGCACCCCTCGCCCAGCACCAGCGGCTTTTCCTCCCCCGGCCACAGCGGCGCGAAGAAGGCTTGCATCCGCTCGTTGAATCGTTCCAATTCGCTTGGCATGGTGATGATTCCTCCAATTTTGCTGATGGCAATTGTTATGATGGCATAGTTGCTTTTTCTATCTTTCTGGTAATCGCCATGCTTCCAGAGGGCTTTCCGATCGCCCTCTGGACTCCTTCGGTGCACTCCCATGTTTATTGAGCTTTACCGATAGGTTTTATTTTTCCTCTTCCGGATACCGCAGCGTCAGCGTCATGCCGTCCGTTGCGCACGTCGTTTCCGGGAACACCGCCTGCGCATTCGGCAGAAATTCCTCTGGCGTCTCAATCGACGTCGAGAAATGCGTCAGCAGCAACCGCTTCGTTCCGGCATCCCGCGCTAATTGCGCCGCTTCCCGAAAGAGCATGTGGCAGTTTTTGTGTGCCAAAGGCAGCTTTTCCTCCGCGCCGTACATGCCCTCCAAAATCATCAGGTCGCTGTCCTGCCCCATGCGCACAATGCCCGGCACAGGGCGCGTGTCCGTCGCGTAAACGAACGTAATCCCCCGCCGCGGCTGCCCCAGCACCTGATGCGGATAGTACGTCTGCCCGTCCATGCTGACCGTTTCGCCGCGCTGCAGGATGCTCCACAGCTTCACCGGAATCTCCTGCGCCCGCGCGCGGATGGGGTCAAACAGCGCCGGACGCGGCAGATGAAACTGGTAGCCAATGCAGGGCATCTCATGCCTGAGCGGAAAGGGCGTGATCGTCAGCCCAATGGCGGCAAACGGCGAATAATCGTCGATGATTTCATGCAGCACGATGGGGCAGCTCAGCGACGGCGCAATCACCCGCAGCCCACTGACGATGCGCTCCAGCCCGATCGGGCCGTAGATGTGCAGCGGCGCTGTCCGCCCGGCTTTGGTGATGGCAAGCAGCATCCCCGGCAGCCCGGAGCAGTGGTCGGCGTGGTAGTGCGTCAGCAAAATGGCATCAATACATTGTATGCCCCACGACAGGCGCTGTATGCCGATTTGCGTGCCCTCTCCGCAGTCCACCAGCACCGCGCGGCCGCCCACGCGCACATACAGGCTCGCCAGCGCGCGATCCGGCAGGGGCATCGTGCCGCCCGTGCCCAGCGTGCAAAGGTCAATCATCCGTGTTAGCCTCCCCATTCGTTTTCCACCTGTTGATTTCGCCGCGGGATGGGCAAAATCCTGCTGAATCAGCGCACGAAAAAATCCCCCGGAACATCTTCCGAGGGAAATTCGTCATGCGACTTTCTTGAGTTCCTTCGCCAGCCGCTCCCCGACCAGCAGCCCCAGCGCGATGCAGATGATGCACTCGACGAGCATATAGCTGCCGTTGTAGGTCAGCGAATACCAGACGGGATTCACGCCCTCCGGCGCGTACTGCCCATAGAAGATGAAGCCGGAGAGGAACGACGCCATAAACCGCCCGAAGCAGCCCAGCACGAAGCCCGCCGTCATCTTCGCCTTGCTGCCGCGGAAGCAGCCCGCCAGACCCAGCAGTCCGAATGCAATCGGGTAATCCAGCAGGTTCGGGATGGCACCCAGCGCCGCCCACGCCATGCCGTCCAGCAGGAACTGCATCACGCCGTACAGTGCGCCCAGCACCATGCCGGGGCCAACGCCGTAGCAGTACGCGAACAGCAGCAGCGGCAGCATACTCGCGGGTGTCACCGACCCGCCCATCGGCATCGGCCAGAGCTTGATGAGGCTCAGCACGGACGACAGCGCCATGCACATTGCGCCGACTGCCATCGTCTTTGCCGTCCAGAAAGACTTCTTGCTGCTCTTTTTGCGGGTGACGAGGTACACCGCCACGCCGACGACCAGCAGCACCGCCACCGTGACCCAGAACGTCACGCCCTCGCCAAGGAACGACCACGGCGCGTTTTCCGTTTCGGCTTCCTCCGCCAGCGCGCGGCCCAAGAACCAGTTTGCCATCTTGATTTTCCTCCTGTTTTCGCCGATTTCGGCGTATTGGGTGACGCTCGTATTCCGGAAATGAAAAAATCCCGCGTTTGCACGCAGGAAACAGGAGGGGGAGATTCTTCTCCCAAACGCGCCGTCCGCACAGGAAAAATCCCCTCCGAAATGCGCGTGTCCCTCCGCTGTCCCTACGGTAGGATGACCTACACAGGTTCAAATGGTCGGCAAAATGCCCTCTCAGCCGTGCAGCCCTCGCCCACAGCTCCCATCGCGGATGATACGATTGTCCTCCCTATCATACCCATTCCTGTGAAATTTGTCAACATCTTTTTGCTTTTTTCCCCTTGATTCGCGCAAAAAAAGCAAGTACAATAGAGAGGCGCAAGGGGCGCTGCCCCTTGACCCGCCAAAGGGTCTTCGACCCTCTGGACTCCCTTTTTCGCGATTGAGTTGGTCGCTACTGCATACAGTATGCGCGTGTTTATGTGGGAACGCGGGTGGTGCTGCCCCTTGACCCTTTCGCGCGATTGGGTTGAGCGCGCTCTCATGCTGTGTCCGCGTGTTTAGCCAAGAAACGTTATTCGCTTCCATCAGCACAAAAATCACCCCAACAGGAGGAGTTTTCCCGATGATTCACCACTTTTTCGCCTACATCGCCCGCCTGCGCTATATCCGCCGCTGGGGGCTGATGCGCTCGTCCATGTCCGAGAACGACGCGGAACATTCCCTGCAAGTCGCCATGCTTGCCCATGGAATGGCGCTCATCGGCAAAAATCGCTATGGGCGCGACTGCAACCCGGAGCATATCGTCACCCTCGCTGTCTATCACGATGCCAGCGAGGTTATCACCGGCGATATGCCCACACCCGTCAAGTACCATTCATTGGAGCTTCGCGGCGCATATAAAGATGTAGAAAAAATGGCGAACGACCGCCTGCTTGCCATGCTGCCGGAGGATTTACGTGCCTGTTTCGCGCCGTACCTGTGCGAGGGGCGCGACTATGACCACCAAATCGTCAAGGCGGCGGATTCGCTCAGCGCGTACCTCAAGTGCGTGGAAGAGCGGCGCGCGGGCAATCACGAGTTCGACGCGGCGGGCGAGGCGATTCGCCGTCAGTTAGATGCCATCACCCTGCCCGAAGTGCAGGACTTCATCCGCGAATTTGTCCCCTCGTTCTCGCTCACGCTGGACGAGCTGAATCAGCCGGGAGGGCATCAGGCATGAAAATCGGGCTATCAAGCGCCGCCTATTACGGCCAGCTGGAGACGGATGAGGCCGCCGCGCACATTGCGGAGCTGCCGCTGGACACCTGCGAAGTGTTTCTGGAAACGCCCAGCGAATACACGACGGATTTTACCTTTCGGATGCGCTACAACATGAACAACTTCCCCGTCACGTCGGTGCACCCGCTGGGCACGCAATTTGAGCCGCAGCTGTTCGGCCGCGCCGCGCGCCAGTCGGACGATGCGTTTGCAATGTTTGCGAACGTCTGCCGTGCGGCAGAGTCGCTCGGCGCGGCGTACTACATTTTCCACGGGCCGTTCGGCGTGCGGGGGCATCTTTCGCCCGCGAACATCCCCTTCCTGGAAGAGCGTTTCGACCAGATGCGTGAGCGTGCGGCGCGCCATCACCTGCGCGTGCTGTGGGAGAGCGTCAGCTGGTGCAGCGTCGCCACGCCGGAGGACGTGCGCATCCTGCTCAAACGCATTCCGGACGTGGAGTTCGTGCTTGATACCAAGCAGGTGCATCAGGCGGGCGTTGACCCCCTCGACATGCTGCGCGCCATGCGTGGGCATGTGCGCCACCTGCATGTGCTGGACTGGACGGCGGATGGCAAATTGTGTCTGCCGGGGCGCGGCGTGTTTGACTGGCAGCAGTTTGCGCGCGTCCTGCGCGAGGATGGCTTCGACGGCGCGGTGATTCTCGAACCGTACGCGCAGCTTGTCGAAAGCGAGCAGGCATTGCTGGAAAGTATCTGCTTCCTGCGCGGCGTGTTCGGCGCGCCTGCACAAATGTAACAATTTCCGCGAAAAGTCGGCAATGGATTGCATTTTTCCTACCAAGCCGCTATAATAGGAACGTATACGACGAAATTTCCCGTAAGGAGGCAATTTGCCCATGAAGATGTGGAAGCAGTGGATGGCGCTGCTGATGATTTTCTGCCTGCTGATGCCGGGCGCACTGGCGGGCAGCATTGACCTGACGGATGATTTGGACGAGGAAGTCGGCAGTGTGACTGAATCATCCGCGGGTGAGGACTACACCATCAGCGATAATGGCGATATTATCCTCGATGATGACGACGACCTTGGCGGCGACGTGATTTTTGATGACGACGGCTCGACCATCGAAATCACGGACAACGAAATCGACGACACCATTGACCCCGATAAGCTGGACATCAACGCCAACCTTCCCTCGAACGTCGTCAACATCCTGCTCGTCGGCGTGGATACCCGCTCGACGTCGCTGGATGACGGCTTGCAGAATGGCGACGTGCAGATTATCGTGTCCATCAACAAGGACGACGGCTCGATTAAGCTGACCAGCATCCTGCGTGACCTGTATGTCACCATTCCCGGCTACAAGAACAAGAACCGCATCAACACCGCCTATTCGCGCGGCGGCGGTCAGCTTGCCATGCGCACCATCAACAAGAATTTTGAACTGAACATCGAAAATTACATTACCATCAACTTTTATGGCTTGGCATCCATCATTGACAGCTTGGGCGGCATTGACATTGAAATGACCGCAAAGGAAGCAAAGGCCATTAACACCTACCTGCGCCAGCATCCGCCGAAGTACGACAATCAGAGCAAGGATTACACGCGTGAGAATCTGCCCAACAAAGCCGGCACGCACCACTGCGACGGCATTCAGGCGGTCATGTACGCCCGTCTGCGCAAGGTGGACAACGACTTTGGCCGCACGGCGCGCCAGCGCAAGCTGATGGAGCTGCTGCTGGAAAAGGTGCTGGACGGGGGCATGAGCATGACGGAACTCAACAACCTGCTGAACGCCTGTATGCCCTATGTGCAGACAAACATGAAGGCAAGCACGCTCTTTGATTTGGCGCTGGGCGTCCTGCGTTCGGGCATTTCCGACCGCCTGACCCGCGGCGAGTCTCTTTTGGAGCAGCACCACGTCCCGATGGACGGCACCTACTCCTACCTTGACGTGGACGGCGCAAGCGTCATCAACATGGGCAGCAAGTCCTTCCCGAAGAACGTGCAGGCGCTGCACGAGTTCATCTACGGCGAGTACATCCCGGCGGATTGATGCCTAAAAATGCTTAAATCAGAAATCCCTGCTGATATGTCCTTTAAGACAGTCAGCAGGGATTTTTCTATTTCTACATCAGAGAATGCTATTTCCAGATTCGCCTGCGCATCTTGGCGCATTTTCATCTGGAAACAGGATATTCGTTATGCTTTGCGGATAATCCTGTTTTTCAGCGCCAGCAGCCGGAAATACGACTCACGCGGATTCTCGTTCTCGTAGAGCATCGCGCCGTTGCCGGAGAAGCTCGGCTCGATAAAATCCCACCACGTCAGCGCCTGAATCTCCTTGTGCGACGCGGCGATGGTGTAGAACTGCTCCAGCCAGTCCGCCTGCGTGTGTTCGTTCCAGCCGCCATGCCAAGTACCCTCGGACATTGCCATCTGCGACCAGCTGCTGCCCGCGTTTCCTTTCTGCCGGAAGCCGCCGTTAACGCCCATTTCGGTGATATGGATCGGCTTGCCCAGCGCAGCGAAGGCGTTCAGCAGCAAGTCCACCGCCACCAAATCCCTGCCGGGGAAATACAGCTGAATACCCACCACGTCAAAATCAATCCCCGCTTCGATGATGGTCTTGAAGTAGCTCAGCGGACTGCGCAGATGCTCCGGCAGCGCGCCGTAGCAGTTGTACCGCCCCGCGACGTACTCCGCGAACGGCAAGCAGACGTTGACAATCGACACCGCCTTGTCGTTTCCTTCGCGCAATGCGTCGGTCGTCGCGCGGGTGAGGTCAATCAGCTGTTCCTGCGTCAGCTCGAAGCAATTTGCCCAGTCGTGCGCTTCGTTCATGGCGTCCCAGTACTGAATCGTGTCGCGGTAGGTGCTGACGTGGTGGCGCGCGATGTTCGCGGCTTCCCGGCGCAGTTCCGGGTACGGCCGACCGAACAGCCACTTCGGGTTCACGTCCTGATGCCCGAACCAGAGCGGATGCCCCTTGGGGGTAATTCCCTTGTCCAGCAGAAACGACAGCGCGTGATCCACATACGAATAGTCGTAGCAGTCCTTCTCCGGCGCAGTCGTGCGCGGATAGAACGGAATCGTCGCGAAATCAAACGCCTGCGCGAAAAACTTGGCATAGCGGGAGGCATCCGACGTGTAGCGCGCGAAGTTGCAGCCAAGTTTGAGGTCGCTTCTCGGCGCGGCGAACGCCTTTGCACGGGCAGATTCCACCAGCGCCCCCTCCGCCGCGTAAATCGCGTTCGACAGCGCGTACAGGCGGTTGTCCGGCGTATCCTGCCCGCGGTTCGCCAAGTGCTGCAATTCAATCGCCGCGTCAAGATGCCCCTGCGTCGTCGGGGACAGCGTGATACCCGCCGCGTACTTCTGCGCATGGTGGATATAAGTGCGGATGGCCTCCGTCACGAAGTCCACAAATTCGCCCGTGTACCCCTCCCCCTGATTGTCCGCCATCACCCACAGATGCCCGTAGAGCGGCACCGCCATCTTGACGTGAATCATGTACGGTTCTTTTGTCACCTGCAGGCTGACGATACCCTCGCTGTCAATCGTCATGCGGCGCTCGTCCGGCTCGAAGTCCATGCCGGTCGCGTAGGTGCTTTTGAGCGTCTTTTCATCCATCGGCATTCCGCCGAGGCCGTCTAAACGGATTTTGACTGTCTTCATATTATGCGCCTTCCTCAATTTTCACTGTGCGGAGGATTTTCCCGTCGCGGTTCGTCACCAGCCGGACACCGCAGGGTGCGGAACCGACCGCGATTCGGTTTTTGTAGATGGAACCAGACCGACCGTCGGATTTTATCTCGTACACATCATCCCCGAACCGCTGCGCATAGGTATAGGACAGCCCCGAACCCAAGCTGAACCACACTTCGTCGCCGACCAGCGCAATCCCCCAGATATGCGCGATGTACTCCAGCGCCGCCAGCAGCGTCGGGCCGTAGGAATCCTGAAACGGCTCATCGCTGTCGCGGGAGAGCACCTCATGCGACACCATGCCCACGCGGGAAGGTTCGCCCGTGAAAGGATCGAACTGCTGCGTGAACACATACCCGCCGCGGATGAGGGCATCCAGCAGTTTCCTGCCGAGCTTTGTCACAAGCGGTTCATACCCGTAGCGCTCCAAAGCGATAATCGCGCGCTGGTACGTCAGGCCCTCGCACTGCCCGCTCCAGTTGTTCTCCGGCGCGTTGCGGAACAGCGGGTCGTTCACCGCAACACTCGGCAGGGGCAGCGGCGTCCAGAATTCCTGCGGATTCAGCAGGTGCTGGCGCACAAACGCATCCGCCATCTCCTGACTGATGGAACCCCAGTACATGCAGCGCAGCGTGTTATGGCACAGCACGTCGATGGTCTTGCCGTGCTTGTCGCGGTCAAAGCAGGCGTGGCGCTTGTCATCCCACAAGCGTGCTTTCAAGTTCGCCGCAACCGCGTCCGCCTTTTCGCGCCATTCGCTTTCCCGCCCGTCGCCGCGCAGGCGGCTGATTTCCGCCAATGTATCGCGGCAGGCGTAGGAGAACGACGTCACGTCCATCGACGCCATCGGCACAACGTCCGCATCTTCGGGCGGCGTATCGGTCGTGCAGTAGACAGGCGCGTGACCGTAGCGCAGGGCGTTGTCCTCCCCCGTATCGTAGACGCAGAAGGATTCAAGACATCCGTCGCCGTCGGAATCGCGCGTTTTCCAGAGATACTCATCGAACTTCTCCAGGCAGTCCGCCAGCATATCCAGGTACGCCGGTTCTTTGCCGGAGAGATACCACATGTTCAGCGCGTGCAGCGGGAAGCAGAAGCCCTGAAACTTGTTGAACTGCGGCTCAATCGTCCCGTCGGGATGGCACTGAATCGACCCGGCAATCCGCCCGTCCGCACGCTGGGTGCGCATGAACAGCAGCTGATTGTTCATCGCAGCGGTCATGTTGCGCTTCCAGTACATTTCACCGCCCATCGGCTGCGTTTCCAGCCAAATCTTTTCGTACCCGCCGCCCTCGACCAAGACGGTATCCGCGCCGAAGTCCTTCAAATTGTGAAGGCACTTGCGCTCGGCTTCGTCGAAGAGCTTTTGCAGCGCCGCGTTATCGCAGGAAAAGGTCACCCCTGTTTTTGGCAGCATTGGCTATCCTCCTATCATTTCGCAGAAGCGGAAATGTCATTTTTGTCCCGCTTCTGACCTGTTTTTCCTGTCCTATTCTACCTGAAAACGCCCAAATTTGAAATGCGCAATTTTTTCGCATATTCGCAAACCATTGAAAAATCGGCATTTGCACGATATGCACAAAAATTTCGTCGATTTACAGTCGGCGTGCTGCATGGTATCATATTCGTAGTTAATTACGGGGCAGCGTTCCCGATGAACGGAGGGGTTTCATTGCAAAAGGCGGTAACAAAGACGGCGACCTCGCGCAAGCCGCATCAGCCCTTAGGTGTCCGCTTCCGGCGCGCTATTGTGCGTGACTGGCAGCTGTGGGTGCTGCTGATTCCGGCGCTGGCTTTCTTCATTGTATTCTGCTACTTCCCTATGTACGGCGTGCAGATTGCATTCAAGGACTTCAAAATCGGCAAGGGCATCGTCGGCAGCGAATGGGCATCGACGAAAGGGCAGCTTGACCTGTTCAAACACTTCCGCAATTTCTTCAGCATGTACTACTGCGGGCGCATGTTTGCAGACACATTGCTGCTGAACCTCTACGGTCTGCTGTTCTCCTTCCCCATTCCGATTCTGCTCGCCATCATGCTCAACCAGCTGAACTCAAAGCGCTTCAAGGGCTTCACGCAGACGGCGATTTACGTTCCGCACTTCATCTCCACGGTCGTGCTGGCTGGTATGCTCTACCTGTTCTTCTCCCCCACCAACGGCATCGTCAACAAGGTGATAGAGGCCTGCGGGGGCAAGTCGATTTACTTCATGGTCGAGGAAAACTGGTTCCGTCCGCTGTTCATCGGTTCGGACATCTGGCAGAACGCCGGTTGGAATACCATCCTTTATATTGCCACGCTGACCTCCATCGACCCGCAGCTGTACGAAGCCGCGACCATCGACGGCGCGACCCGCTGGCAGAAGATTAAGAACATCGACATTCCGCACCTGATTCCGATTGCCGTCATGATGCTGATTCTCTCCTGCGGTTCGCTCCTGTCCTCCAACACGGACAAGGCGCTGCTGCTCCAGACCTCCGGCAACATCAAAACCTCGGATATCATCGGCGTGTACGTCTACAACACGGGCATCGGCAAGGCGCAGTACTCCTACACCTCCGCCATCGGTCTGTGCCTGAACGTCATCAACTTCGTCATCATCATTTCCGTCAACGCCATCTCCCGCAAGGCCAGCGACATCAGCCTGTTCTAAGAAAGGAGGGAAAGCAAAATGGCAAAGAAGGAAGCGGAAGTACACGGCATCCGCATCAAAGAGACGCGCGCCGACCGTACTTTCAACGTTCTCAACCTGATTTTCTGGATGATCGTGCTGTTTATCACGCTTTACCCCCTGTGGCTGGTGCTGATTGCGTCCGTCTCCGACCCGGATGCAGTGCTGGCGGGTGAAGTGCTCTTCTGGCCTAAGGGCTTCTCGCTCATGGGCTACGAGGCGGTTTTCCAGCACAGCGAGCTGTGGCAGAGCTACTTGAACTCCATCATTTACACGGTTCTCGGTTCGGCGCTGTCGGTGATTGTCTCCCTTGCAGCGGCGTATCATCACCAATCAGGCCGCGACGCGCATCATCCGCCTTTCGCCGGAGGAGTTCCTGTTCTCCCGTACGGTCTTGGGCGAGGAATACACCATCTACTGCGGTGAAGCGCAGTTAATCGGCGCGATTGGGCGCGCGTGTACGGACCATCCCGTCGGCGTGTACTTTCTGACGGGGCACGGAGAGCTGACGCAGGAGGACTGTTCCCTGCTGGCGCTGCAATTGCGCTCGAACGGCTTCGAGGTGCATTCGGGGGAAATCGCCCGCATTGCGCCCGCCGCGACGGACATTCTGCTGCTGCTTGCTCCCCGCAGCGACCTGACGGGCGACGAGGCGCAGACGCTTGCCGCTTTTCTGGATAACGGCGGGCGCGTGCTGGTTGCGTGCGGCGCGGATACCCCGCTTTCGCGCCTGACGCAGCTGCAAGCCGTCTGCAGCCTGTACGGCTTGGGCTTCCAGTCCGGCTGGGTCGTGGAAAGCGCGGCGGAAAGTGACCGCTATGTTGATGCGACGGAGTACCTCTCCCCCGTTGTCGCGGCGGATTACGAGATTACCGGGCGGATACTGCTGCCGCGCGCGTCTGCCCTGATTACGCCTGCGCTTCGTCCCGGCGTGACCGTGACCACCCTGCTGACCACCTCCGACCGCGCCGTGCTGCACCCGGATGCGTCCGGCAATGCGCTGGATAGTCAAACAGGCGACGTGTCCGGGCAATTTCTGCTCGGCGCAATGGCGAAGAAGAGCAGCGGCACGGCGCTGTGTCTGCTGGCTTCCAGCGACATGCTCCGGGACAGCGCCGCCATCAGCGGCGCATCCGTCTTGGATGCCAGCGATAACCTTGCCCTGCTGACTGACCTCGTGACCGACATGGCGGACATTGACCAGACGGCGTCGCTCGACGCGGGCGTGAAGCGGCTTCCGGCGCAGCGCATCACCTTTGACAGCGAAAGCAGCCGCCAGCGCGTGACAATTCTCGCCCTGACCTTGATTCCCGGCGTACTGCTGCTGACGATGGCGGTTGTGCTGCTGAAAAGGAGGCGGCTGTAATGCGGCGCGGACTTCGCCTGCTGCTGATGGCGCTCGTCTGCGCGGCGCTCGGCGGCGTGTATGTGCTGCTTGGAAGCACGGTTGCCCCTGCGGAAGCGCCTGCGCCGGAATCCACCGACGCGCCGGGGTATTTCATGCTCTATGAGGATTCCGTGGCGGCGCTTAAGAGCATTACCGTGCAGCCTAAAGGTTCGCAGCGCTACACCGCCGTATCCGACATGGCGTTTGACCAGAATGGCAATCTGCTTGGCGTATACAATGCGCTGTCCCAGCCGTTTCTGGTATCGGGGCAGGAGGACTTCACGTTCAGCACCGCTGCGTGGCAGATGCTGCTTTTAACTGCGCAGCACATTCCAGCGACAGCGACCTATCCTGCGCTCGACCGCGACGCCTGCGGACTGACCGACCCTGACGCCGTCATCACCCTGACGCGCAAGGACGGCACGACCCGCGTCCTGCGCATCGGGCGCTTGACCTCCGACGGCGCAAGCTGCTATGTCGCCCTCGACGGCGACACAAACGTGTACCTCGTCCCCTACGACTTCCATGAGACAATGGTGCAGCCGCTAAACGCCCTGCACACGCTCCCCGGCGCAATTGACGAAAGCGCCTCCGCCGCCGTGCAGATTGCCTTGACCGGGACGGACGACGGGCAGCTCATTTTCACCAAATCAAGCGGCAAACTGATGGCATGGTCGTCTACCTCCCCCATCGCCCACGCGGGCAGCACCGAGCGCATTGAGGCGTTCATCACGGGGCTGTGCGCGGTTTCAGCGGACGAGTACGTCACCACCGTGGCGGACGCCGCTGGTCTGGCAGCGTATGGGCTGGATGCGCCGCGCCGCCTGATTGCCGCGTTCCAAGACGGCACAATTCGCGACATCCACTTAGGCAGCGACGCGGGCGACGGCATGGTGTATGCCCGTATGGACAGAACCGGCGACATCTACCGCATCCGCCGCACACAGCTAACTTTCGCGGAGAACGCCGGGCTGAACACGCTGCTTGACCGCTTTGTATCGCCTATGGTTGTCGCCACGCTGTCACAGGTGCGCGTGACAACGGTTGACGGCGAAACGACCCTGCGCATCGAGTACGAAAATGGCGACGACAACATTGGTCAGCGCTGGTTCTGGGACGAAAACGCTGTCACGCGTGACGAATTTACCGATGCGTATTTGTCCATTATCGCCCTGCAGTTCGACCAGACTGCCCCGCAGGAAGCCGCAGGCACTTCCCTGCTGGCGGATGTCACCTTCACCCTGCGCGACGGCAGCACATCCACCGTCCGCTATGAAGCCTGCGACGCTTTTTACGCCTTGGCGACGACCGACGGCGGCGGACGCTTTCTGGTTCGCTTGACCGACGTCGAGAACATGCTGACAGTCCTGAAAGGAGAAAAATAACCCATGAAGCGCGAAGAAATCAACATCCGTGACCCCTTTGTGCTGACGCGGAACGGGCAGTATTACCTCTACGGCACACGCGGCGCAACCTGCTGGGGTCCCGCGGACGGCTTCGATGTGTACGTCAGCCGCGATTTGGAGAATTGGGACGGCCCCTTCGAGTGCTTCCACAACGACGGCACATTCTGGGCGGATCGCAACTACTGGGCGCCCGAAGTGCACGAATACCATGGCAAGCTGTACATGCTGGCGAGCTTCAAGCGCGAAGATCTCTGCCGCGGCACGGCAATTTTGACCGCTGACGACCCGCTGGGGCCGTTCGTGCCGCACAGCGACGGGCGCGTGACCCCATCCAATTGGGAATGCCTTGACGGGACGCTCTACGTTAGCCCGGACGACAAACCGTATCTCGTCTTTGCGCACGAGTGGGTGCAGGTCGGCGACGGCGAAATCTGCGCCATGCCCCTCTCCGATGACCTTTCCCGCGCCATCGGCGAACCGAAACTGCTCTTCCATGCGTCCGAAGCGGAATGGGCGCGGCTGGTGCATCACCGTTCCAGCGGGCGCGACGGCTATGTGACGGACGGCCCGTCGATGTGGCGGACGGCGGACGGCACGCTGCTGTGCCTGTGGGCAAGTTTCTCCGATGAGGGGTACACAGAGGGCGTGGCGGTCAGCGACAACGGCGACATTACGGGGCATTTCACGCAGGTGGATCCGCTTTTCCGGCGCGACGGCGGCCACGGCATGGTGTTCCGCGCGCTGGATGGGCAGCTGTACCTGACGCTGCATTCCCCGAACGAGCATTTGAAGGAGCATCCGTGCTTCATCCCGCTGGAAGAAGCCGCTGGTCGCCTGACCCCGAAGTACACGCTGCCGGACTGGTTCGCACCGCTTCAAAGCCGCCTGCACAAGATGGCGGATGAACTGACCGCGTCGCTGACGGGCTGGCACGGGTCAGACGCGACGTTCCGCCCGGAGGACTTCGGGCTTGTTCCCGGCGAAAAGGCGACCCGCGCGATTCAATCCGCCATCGACAAGGCGGGCGAACACGGCGGCACCGTCCGGCTGTCCGGCGGCGATTACGTCTCCGGCACGCTGATTCTGCGCAGCAATGTCCGCCTGATGGTCGATAGCGGCAGCCGGCTTCTCGCGTCCACCGACCTTGCGGATTACCCGGAGCAAATCGCCCGCCGCCTGACCGTGCAGGACACGAACATGGGCATGAACCAGTCGCTGATTTTCGCCGAAGGATGCGAGAACATCTGCATCTGCGGCGGCGGCGAGCTGGACGGGCAGGGTACGCGCGCGAATTTCCCCGGTGACGAGACTTGCCACGGTACGCCCGGACGTCCGTTCCTGATGCGCATCATCGACTGCCGCGACGTGCATGTGCATGACATTACGCTGCGCTCCGCCGCCTGCTGGATGGAAAACTACCTGAACTGCGACCGCGTGCTTTTGGAACGCGTGACCGTCCGCAATCAGACGAACTACAACAACGACGGCATCGACATCGACGGCTGCCGCGACGTCATCATCCGCAACTGCGACGTGGAATCCGGCGACGACGCGTGCTGCTTCAAGGGCGCAAGCGAGCGCAACACCGAGCGCGTCCTCATCGAGAACTGCCGCCTGTACAGCTGCTGCAACGCCTTGAAGGTCGGCACGGACACGCAGGGCGACTTCCGCGATGTGCTGGTACGCAACTGCCAAATCGGCGGCGTGGAGTATGACCCCAGCGGACTCAAGCACCGCTGTTCCGATTCCGGCGTATCGCTCGAAATGGTGGACGGCGGAACGCTGGAAAACTTCCTCATTGAGAACATCACGATTGACCGCGCGTGGAGTCCCTTCTTCCTGCGGCTTGAAGACCGCGGGCGCGTCAAGCCCGGCGATCCGAAGCCTCCCGTCGGCACGCTGCGGCGGATTGCCATCAGCCACGTTCGCGGCGGCGACAACGGCGCGCGTGGGTCGTACTTCATCGGCATCCCCGAAAAGGCGATTGAGGACGTGCTGCTGCATGACGTGGTAATCGCCCAGCACGCGAGCGAAAAGGCGGTGCTTGACGAGGGCGCCATCAGCGAACTGCGCAGCGTATATCCCGACGCGCACATGATTGACGACCTCGGCGACGCCCCCGCGCGCGGCTTGTGGGCGCGGCATGTGCACGGCCTGTCGCTGGCAGGGTACGATGTGATTCCGGATAAGAAGGATGCGCGTCCGTATCTGGTGGCAAAAACAGACGTGACGCTGGACAAAAACGCCTGTCTGTAAGTTGGAAAAAGCCGTGCTCCACCATTGGACTAAAGCGCGGGGACGCTATGGGGCAGCGCGATTTTCTGTTGAAGGAAGAGAAAATCGACAAGCTGCCCCTGCGGGCGCAGAAGCACTTCTATGCGCAGCATTGCGGTACACACGGAAGTCAACAAACCGGACGAAGCATGTGCCTCGTCCGGTTCTTTGATATATAATAGACAGAAATCACTCCCCATATTGCACGCAAAAACGCTTATTTGCTTCATCATAGATGCGATTTAGGGTATCGTAGTCTCCTTTCATTTCTGCAATCATAATATTTTCACATTCTTTGCGGGTAAAGAACATAAACGGTAGCGAAAAATTCTCTGTTTCCGTAGCGAAATCTGCACGAATTTGTTGCTCATCCATATGCAGTTTTTCCGTCAGTCTGCACATGTCCTTAATTATTGCTGGTGCTATCTTGCCAAGTGCTTTCTCATATGGATAGAGAAAAGTTTTTTTGACCATAATGAATATTTCAAACGGAGTATCCCTGTACCCATTGTCGCACCTGCTTAAATTAGTTATAATTACTAAATATAGCAAAGACAACGCCATTTCTAAACGCCCGCCTGCCTCTGCAATTTGTGCCATCGTATAGCATGGGCATCCATAAAGCCCAAAATCGCCCTTTTTGTAGTGTTCCTGACTTTTTTGATTCAAATATCCCCATAGCACATCACGATACGTTACACCTTTTGAGGCCTTTCCCATCATATCTGAGAAATTCCATATATCCAAGTCTTCTATCAGATGATTGTGAATATATGGAATCCAATCGCATTCCTTAATGATTTCTTCGCCCAGTTCCGTTAGCTGATAGCAACGATCGTCAAATATAACGTTCAGTTCTTTTTCAGTAAAATTCTGAAATAACCTTTCGCATAGTTTTGCTTTCGTTCCTGTTTGTGGAACACCTTTCTGTGCCAGCACCTTTTTAATTTCCACAAGAGTCGCATGGTTAACTGTATCCTGCAATGTGCCGTATTTTACAGCTCCTCTTAGGATTAGTTTTTTCAATTCTTCATGTATATCCGCAATTCCATATTTATACAGCCAGAATTTAGGGTATTCCGTTTGCTTTGTAGTATAGCGCGGTGCATAGCTCAACAATAATACTTCATGCGGATAAAAGCCATTACATATCGGCTTACTGTTGCGAATATGCTCCGAAATTGGTACTACCCCTTCTGGTAATTCTGGCTTTATTTCATGATATGACATTTCTCACACCTCCATGAAAATCATATTGTAATTAATGTCTGCTGACCAACCCAAAAAGCATTGCGACACAAGGCAATCCCGGCAATC
>ERZ857693.530-NODE-530-length-58046-cov-9.180045_pt1 | contig 58046 bp, 50 predicted proteins | sample MGYA00519765_ERZ857693 | MGnify/ENA primary metagenome ERZ857693 (study PRJEB31778, sample SAMEA3449354) | human gut metagenome | biome: human gut; feature: human-associated habitat; material: faeces | place: United Kingdom | collected 2010/2012 ... | reverse complement strand
TCATAACCTCTTCACGGTCAAACAGATCTTCCTCTTCAGAAGTTTCCGTCTGAACCGCCTGCTGACTTCCCGTAGCATTATTCTCGGACGGTGTTGCCACACCAGAGGTCTGTAGCGTAACCGATGTAGACTGGGCAGGAGGTGTTGTATCTGTGCTCGGCTGTGTCTGGCTCTGTTCTGGCGTTTCTGCTTGCTGTGCATGTCCACCAGTAGCTTGAGGCTGTGCTATCGGAGTCGTGTCGCCAGTTGGCTCCAAAGTCGCTCCCGTAGACTGCTGTTCGCTTGTGTTCTGCCCAGAGAACACCTCAAATAAAGTCATCTGTCCCGGTGTCTGCCGCTCTTCCTTTTTCTTCTTCGGTCTGACAGTCAGCGTTTCAAATTTCTTTCCAGACAGGGACTCGCCATAAATATCGGTCGGAATATCTCCGCCTTCTGTGCTCTGCAAGGCTTCCACAACGTCCTTGACGGTATCCTCATTGAAGTACGGCAAATAGAGATGCACGTCGTTCAAAACGTCGTCCACCTGAATATGCATCTGCATCGGCGTTCTTACCATTCGACCGAGAAGCTGTGCAATGTATGTGGCGTCATTAGCGTGCTTAAAGGACATCATGGTCTCTGCTCGCGGGCAATCCCATCCAGTAGAAAGATTCTCTTTGAAGAATACCACGCGGATATTTCTATCCTCAGCAATATTGGAAGGCTCCTCATAGCGCACATCAAGGCCGTTGACGGTCAGTGTAGCAGTCGTACCGCCAAAGGTATGAACCACTTGACCGCTTTCCAGCTTGAAGCCGGTACGTTCCTCGATCTTTGCAATACAGTCGTCCAGATTGGTATCCGTCAGAGCATCACCGGTTCCATTCAAAACCTGAATGATCAGGATCGGATTTACATAAGCGTAGTGTTGTTCAAAGCAATACTGCGTCCAGTGCTCCCACTTTTCTTTCCAATCATCTGCAGCGGCCTGCAAAATGGCCATATCATTATTGACCGTGCCTTCTTCCGGATAGGTGATGACAATGCGGTCTTTCAAAAGTCCGGACGCCCGCACTTCATCCGCTGTGACAATGGCCTTATGTATGGTTGAGGATGTGCCCTCGACCAGAGCATTGAACCGTTGAGTCGTCGCGGACATACCAATCACCATTGGCATCGGCGGAATATGATCCTCATCGCTACCCTTGATAAATTTCTGCATGATTGTCGTGGCCTTGCTGGCCTCACGTCCCTGCATGCCGCGGTGTGCTTCATCTATGATAAAGTACAGCCTGTCGCTCTTTTCCCGAACAGTATTTGCAAGCGTCTGCCAAATTGTATAAGTCCTGCCATCGCCATTTTTCGTTAGCTTGGAGGTGACCGACAGCTTCTGCGTATTCAGAAAATAAACATGACCGTCCTCAAATACCTCTTTATCAAAAGATTCCTCGGAAACTGTAACGCACTGCGACAACTTGATCTTATCAGCCTTGGAGTCGATCTTTTGCTTTGACTGCTCGTTCAGCTGAGGTGAATCCGAAAGCCAGACGATGATTGCATCCGGCTGCTCCATATACTGTTCATCGCCGAAAAGAATAGCCTCAATCAGCGCAGACATGATGATGGTCTTTCCGGCTCCGGTTGGAGCAGTAAAGGAAACCACCTGCGGCGCATGTGTTCTGTGATAGCTACCCATTGCCTCCGCAGTCTTCATGCGGATATCAGCAAGTGCTCTTTTCTGAAAAGGGAATAATTCTACTCTCATGGTTACCTCCCTGTATTGATTCTGAAATTATCCAGATAATCTCTGTAAAGCTGATAGCAGTCTTTGCCATCATAGGTACGGATCATCGACCGATATGCTGTCTCTGAATCCGTTATAATGAAGATTGTCTGGATTTCTGGATGCTGGCTCAATTCGGCATCGAACTCTGAATAATATATTTCATCTACCAGAACAGCCATTTTGTTTTGCGGCAAGATCAGCATGTTCGGGAGATTATCATTTTCAAGAGCTGGGCACTTACCAATGGCGCCGCCCTTCATCCAGAGCACCGAAAGCAGTTCACGGAACTGCCTGCCGAGAGCAACGGAGGTTTTGTTGAGGAAGCTCAGTTTGAAGAAAGCCGCGTTTGCTGGAAAGCCAGCCGACATAGGCCTGTCAACGCCGAGATAATCTCCTTTTAACGGTACGCCATTCGTGTCATGTCCTTCAATTGCGCAAACAGTGCGAGGCCATGTAATATACCGAGCAATGCCAAAACTTTCCCACTCTTCGTCTCCCGGATGCAAACCTTTCTTTGTTAGGGATTTGATTTCCGCCTCAGAAACCTCATTATTAGTAACCATAACGCATCTACGATGTCCGCCATCCTCAGTATTCAGAAGGTTGACAGCGTGTAAAGTTGTTCCTGATCCTGAGAAGAAGTCCACTATAAGGGCGTCTTTCTTGCTTCCAACGTAAAAACGCAACGTATCCTCAACAGCATATAGAGACTTAGGAAACGGAAAGTTCCTTTTAGGAATAATCTTATCTATAAGATTCGTTCCGTATGTACTGGCATCGTGCCAGTCACGTACCCACATTGTTTTTGGTTCTCTATCCTGTTCAGCATTCTCATTCCATTCTAAAATTAGAGAACCGTCAGAATCCTTTCCTGTCGCAATGAGGATTCCATCACGCAACTGTTCTTTTTGTTTCTTTTTCAGGAATACAACAGCCCACTGATCTCTTCTCCTGTTATATGCACCTAATTTTGCGATGCCCTGGTTCAAATAGGCTCGTAAGGTTTCATGGCCAAGCTGCCACCTCCCTTCGCTGTTATCAGTTCTAATTGGCCACACTGCTTTCAATCCCGGTGCAGGCGGCTTTTTTCCCACATCATGTCTATCCACATCAAGTGGAAGCGGTTCTCCTACAAATTCAATCTTCTTCTTTTTCGCGTCAATCCAGACTGGATAAAACAGGTTTGGTGATTCTCTACGTGAAGATCCACTCGAACCCCGACGCAACATACTATTCCAAATAGTATCTGTTTTTGATTCCTTGGCATCCGGATTACTATTATCCGTAACATCCAGCATGGAATATTTAGACTTCTGTATACTCATGCTTCCAAACTGTAATAAGAATAAGTATTCATCACATCTGGCAAACTGCCCAACTCTGGTGGATGCCTTCTTGTTAATCCGTGATGTGATCATTTGCATTCGTGCTTCTGGAAAGATTTCCTCAAGCAAGCAGCCCAAATGTAGGTACTCCTTTTCATCAATGGTAACAATAAGGACGGAATCATTCGGATTCAGAAGTTTTTTCGCAATTTTCAGGCGCTTCTCCATCATGGAGAGCCACTTGCTGTGGCGGTAAGCATCAGAGCTGTCAACATAATCGTTGTTGTACTTCCAGTCCTTTGCTCCGGTGTTGTATGGTGGATCGATGTAGATGCAGTCCACCTTCTCTGCGTACAGGTATTCCAGCAACTGGAGCGCGTGGTAGTTGTCCGCCTCAATAAGCGTATGCCAAAGGTCACTGTCCGGAGCATTCTCAACAGTGTCTATCGGCTTTAATGTCGGATAAATTGCCTCTCCAAATTCGGCCACTGTCACCAGCTCATCCAGCCTGAAGGTTTTCTGCTCATGTGTTTCCCTACGGTCACATTGAACCTCATCGTCGTCGATATTCATGACCGTATAAATGTCGCTGACATAACCGGTCTTCAGAGCAACTTTGGAACCAACATGAATCGGCACATCATAAAGCGGCGTGCATTCCGGCAGATGTTCTTCAAACACCAATCCGAACTTCTTCTGCTTCAGTAATTTATTTGTTTCCTGCAAGATTCTCTCCTTGAGCGCCGGATCGTCAATCTGCTGGATCAGGTCTTGTAATAAAGCCATAACGCCACCTCATTCTTCCGTTATTGTTTTTTCCTTAATGTGATAATCAATGCCGCGCTCCTGACAGAAAGAAACCACCTCTGCCGCACACTCATTGTAAAAATACTTACGCCCTTCGTAGGCGTTTGCTACCTTACTATAGTTTGTTCTCCCAAAAATGATCCGATCTGTAAAAGACACTGCTTCCAGAAGTTCATGCAGATTCTGTTCGACCATGTTCGGTGTTGGATACGGTTCCATGCTTACCCACGTCTTACAACCTGCATCATGGAGTGCTCTCAAAGCTGCCAGTCGATCTGCACAGGAAACAGCTCCCGGTTCCATCTGTTCCCGATAGGCTTCATCCAAAGTAATCAGTGTAATCCCGTATTCGTTTTCCGGAGAAAGCTCTGCCAATTCTATAGGTAGCAATCCCTTCGTCAGCGTAGTGCATTTGATTCCGGTCTCGTTCAGCTTTCGGATAGCCGCAATGCTCATCTGGGACACCTCTGGATATCCTTCCATGAACGGATCTGTGGTAAAGCAAAGCTGCACAGACTGAATCTTATCCCTGAGCCTCGGTATCTCTTTATCCAGCAATTCAAGCGTGTTTGATACAAGCACCGGCTCAAGCCAGTTCTCATAATCTTTAATTTGCCCGAATCGCTTCTTCATCAGGAATGCGTAACATGGATATTTGCACCCATGTGCGCAGCCCTGCACGTGATTCATTGTGTAGTCACCATACTCTACCCCTGTTTGATAAAGCATGGATTTTCGTTCTATCGTCTTCAAGTTGCTTTCATCCTCCGCCTACTTGTTCTTCAATATGTGGTCTGCCATCCGCAGTGCAAGTCCCTGCGCTTTCGGGCTTTCACTCGCAATGGCAAAGCAGAATAGGAACATCGGCGAGTTCCTACTGTTCCTGAAAATCCGTGCATGCTTTGACACGCATGGAAAGATTGTCCCAAGCCGAGAGAGTATATACTCCTTTATGTGATCTGGATTTGCGTCTTTAACCATCCGCTCACCATCGCTCTGTCCGGGCTCCGGAAACAGGTCAAAAAGCGTCATCTGAGGATCCTTCTTATAGAATGCCTCTCGCCATCCGGAATCTCCAAGCAATCGATCTATGCAATCCTCCCATTTATCGTACTTTCCGTTTTTCGGCAGCATCCGTTCAAGTGCATAGAATGGAAACAGGTACCATACATCTATCGATTTCGTTTGCGCTACACTTTCAAGCGTAGTCCAATTTACCTGCGTCGCATATGGATCTAAAAACAGCAATCCTCTGTTAAATCTCCAATCTACATTGCTAATAATCTCCGCAAGCTTATCATTCGCATCGCCACAAAAAATCGTAACAATTCGTCTCATCTGTGGGAACTCGGAGTTTATCATATCCTGAAGTTCTCCCGCCTTCTGAGAATCCGCTTCTATAAAATAGTAGTGATCGAACTTCTTCTCAGACGCCAGCGCACGCTTAGCGGAGCCCACAAGATACTGTCCGCCGTCGCTGGTCTCAATCTCGCCGGTTCCAGCAAAGGCGTCTATATAAATCTTCTTGAACTTCTGGTTTTGCAGTGCAATTAGGTATGCGTCCAGATAGCTGGTGAAGATATTCAGCTTCTCCTCAGTCCAATTGCCACCAAATTTCTGCGACGTTGCCATATATTTCAATCACCTCATTTATTTGAACTCAGTCTCACGAAGAGAAAGAGAGCACCGTTTCCTTCTTCCCTGTCTCATGATTCACAATCTGCTCGATCTTCGCGCCAAAGAAACCCGTGAGCTCGCTCTTTATATCATTACGAAATCCCTCTGACGGAAAAATCGGATGGTTATCCAAAAGTTTCCACATCTCATCAAGAGGCACTTGCTTGTGGCCTTTCAGACAGCACTGCAGATATCTCGCAATATCGATAACATGCAAACAACTTTCATCTTCTACCTCTGTGATCTCTCCGAAAAGATTAAATGACAACTGCCTATTCTCAACCGAATGTTTTGTAGAGGACTGAGCACCAAAAACTTTCCAAGCACTCTTCTTGTAGAGCTTAAAGCCCTCTTTGTTGCTCGTGCAGTGAATCAGATTGTAGACGAGCGAATTCTGCGTGTTATAGAACGGAAATGCCGATACATAGTATCTGCGGGCTCCTTTCAGTGAATTTATGATTTCCTCCACTCTAGCCTCATAGGCCTTCTTGTCGCTTCCGTAAGGCACCAGCTTCTCAAAGTCTTCCAGATAAGTATTCTCATACTTTGCCTTTGTTGTTTTCTTCTTAGCGCTTGTAATCGCCCGCACTGGATCTGAAACCATGTGATTAATCATAACTTCACCCCAGTTTCGGAAAAACGGCAGAAGTGCTTCCCAGTCGATGGTCGCATCATACGGATCGTAGAGTAGGAAATAATGCAGGTGCCCGGTTCCATATAACTGCGGCCCGATAGTTCGGAGTAGCTCGTGCGCATCACTGTAGGACGTTACAATCTTAAAATTGCGCTCATCCTGTGGAAGATGCTTTTTCAACTCATCTATGCGCGCTTTATCCTTGTCATTTAAGTAAATGTGTATATTTTTCTCCGTATAGGTTCTTGATGCTTCCCTAAGTGCTTCTGAGACTCGTACTGCTGTGCCTTTCACCAATTGCCCGGCATCGTCGGTGTATACACCACTGTTGCACATGCAGTCTATAAAGATCAGCCCATTGCAAGACTCAGTCAGTAGCAACTTCTGTGCCCACGATTTTATATATTCCTCAATCAACTCAAATTTCTTGATCGTATGAGGACTTGCTTTACTGATTACACTCTTTTTCCTGCCGGACATCATATCACTCCTCAAGTAGTCTCATTATCTTCTGTAGGGATTAGCTCCATGATGTCCCCAATATCACAATTCAGCGTTTTACATACTTTCATTAGAACTTCCATGCTTACTGTCTCTCCCTTCGAGAGCTTGGTTACCGAAGCCCAGCTTATCCTGGCAGCTGCCTGCAAGTCTTTCTTCTTCATGTCTTTGTCAATCAATATTTTCCACAATTTTTTATAACTAACTTCCACGGTAGTCACCTCTCGATTTTCAAAAACGTGATCTTTGCCACTATACTTTCACAGTATAGCACAGAGCCTTTAAAAAATCAAGAGTATTTCTTCATGTTCGCAAGAATTTTCTTTGCTAGGGTAAAGTTTTTGTAGGAAAATAAAAACTTTACCCTAGCACCATTAACCCCTACTAATTGCCAAGCACATGCACCACCAGAAGAATCCAATTTATACTTTTTTTGAACATTCCTGACACTGCAACCACACCTCATGTTCCCTAAAGCCCAGAATATTATCATCTTCTTCTATAACTCACCCATTTCTACAAGGACACATGTACTCATATCTTTCAATGTTCCCATCACCAGCTCCGTAACCCCGATGATACTCCTGATTAAAATAAACTCTTTGTGCTCTCATTTTAAGCCTCCTCTCTGATAATTGATTTAGAAATTAAACCATATTCTTTATATGCCCCAAATCCCAATATCACTGAAGCAGCCCCAAGAAATTTTACTATTATATTTTGTTCCATATAATCATCTAAACCTTGCGGAACCGTACTCTACGCCTTGCCGGAACTTCTTGGCATTTTGTCCAAAAGTTCTTTAAACGCAAAAAGGGCAGCTACAAACCATTACAGTCTATAACCGCCCTTGCGCTGTTAATCATCAATTTTATATCCCATTTTTTTTAAGTCTGAACGTGCATATTTATGATAGTCCCAATTCTGTATTCTAACCTTCCTTAAGAAATCTGGTGATAGTACATATCCACTTCCATAAATTTCAAACGTATTTTTAGGTTTTTTTAAGTTCACAGAATCAGGATTCTCTTTTAAAATTTCTTTATTTATACGCATATACCATTTTTTATATTTCCTTGTAGCATATGTTTCCTCAAAATTTTCTGTAAAAAATTTACTTTGTAAATATTCTATCTTGTGTAATAAAGCATTCCTATTTCCACAGAAATAATCATATATATCTTGTATTACAAAACAATCACCCAATACTGTCTGTATTAATGCAACATACTGTTTATCCAAGTATATTGCTTCTTTAACTAACTTTTTCTTTTCTTCACGATTTTTAGTTGTTAAACTAAAAAAATATATTTCTTCAGATAATCTTTCAATATCAAATATATCCTTTTCAAATATTTCTTTATAATCAAAAAATGCTGCAATTAACTCAAAATCAGTCCGAAAAAATAATTGTTCCATTGCATCATACAAATAAGCATTTTTGTCAACTTCTCCCATAAAAGTTTTTTCTCTTTCCTCTGGAATATTTCCCCCTACCAACTCTTTGTATTTTTTATCAAATTCGTGCTGAAACCAAAATAGTCTTTGACTATTATTATTCAAAATTTCTTTTCTTCTCTTTTTGCTTAGATTTTTTCTGTTTTTCAATTGTTGCTCAAGCCTTTCTTTTCCTCTAAGCTTACGTGAGTTTTCAGCATATTCCAAATATGCATTTCTCTTTATATCATTTTCATCATCCGCAAATGATGAAACATATGTTAAGTTATTCAACTGTTCAACATGTTTTCTTTGAATTTTTATCAACTCATAAATGGCATCTTTCAATTGTATTTTATACTCAACATAATATACCATCAACGTAACTATCGTACTACCAAATACTCCAGATGAAATCATTTCAATGCACTTGATCCCAACCATTCCAGGTTGGTGAAGTAACCATATATAAATATCTTTCCCCACATAAAATAAAAAACCATCTGTCATATTTACCTTTATCACATTGATTACATGCGCCACAGATTTCAAGACAATATAACACACATAAAAATCTGTTTGACATCCTATATAAAGAATGGATGATATTATAATTGCTATAATTGAAATTTTAATTGCTTTTACTTTACTTTTCATTTCTTCTCCTTTCATTTACATTTTTATATTATCACTATAAAACATTGCTTCCAAACATTGTAATATCATAGTACATATACCAACTTGATTGGACACGCAACTGAAGGGAACAAATTCTGTTTCTAACTTGATATTTCCTGAAAATATTCTTTTAATAAATCCTTGTGTTTGAAATAGCATTCCAATACATAACATAAAAACTGTTCATCTTCCTGTGGTAAATCATTTCCGTTTTCATCTTTTCTCAAAACCTCACATCTATAATTGAAAGGTATTCTTGAATTATCAATTTTGAAAGATTTCATTCTTGTCTTTGCTGTACCTTTCCATGTTGCATTATTCAGTCTATTTTCATATTCATCTATTGTATAAAAAATATATTCATGATCTAAATGTGTAATGTAAACGCACTTCCCATTCATTTCATATTGTAGATGTACTACTTGAGTTACAATCATATTATTATAGATTTCAAAATCTTTGCATAATTCCTCGAAAGTAATATTTTGCGGATCAATCACTACCCACATGCAATTTTCATATTCTTTTGAATATAGCCTACTTATCGAATAGTTTCCTAGATTAACAAAATCAAATACTTTTCCCCGTTCCAATGCCTCTGCTATATACTCACAATACATTTTCCCATCATATCCTGGCTCATTGAGGAGTCTTACTGAGAAATTCCTTACAATCCCGCTAGACATCATATCAGCAATTTTTTTAAGTAAATTCAAAGGAACATTCTTTGTAAAGAAAGTTTTGTTAATTTTTCTATCGTAAATGCGGGGAGGTTCAATAGCAAGTAATTCCCTCTCATCATCCACTGGAACTATACCATATTTAAAAAATTGATTTTGTTTATCCAGATTGCCCTTATATACTACCTCTAACTCGTTTAAATCACTGCAAAATGGATGTTTTCTCTGGTAATCATAATTACTAAAAGAATAGTAAATGAATAATAAAACTCTTATTTCTGAATAAGATATCTCCATTACATCCTTTTGTATCCATCTACAATAATTACTAATCCAATCATCAATCGTATCACGAGAAAGTTCATCTCTCTGCATTTTATAGGACTCCATCTGCCTTTTATTCATAATATCAGGCTGTTCCAGCCCCTCAATCATCTTAATATAACGTTCAAGGTTAATTTTTATTTCATCATACAAAGCTTGATCTGTTACTCCCTCTTTCAAAACTTGTAAAGTAAAAGCATCTTTTTCTCGAAATTTTCCTAATACAATTCCATTACAATAAGCAACTTGTTTCTTTACGTTCCATTCGTGTGCTTCTGGCATCCAAGACTGATATACATATTCTTGTTGAGTAACTATATATTCCTTTAATAAGCTCACTATGTCATTTCTCGAATTAATCATTTCTCATTACCTTCTTCATTTAATTAAGAAAATCGTATACAGCTCCGCATACATCTTCTCATCTTCAAATTTTACATCATCAAGTAACAATGCCTGAAATAACACCTCCCTGACATTCTCTAATTTTACCATAGAATGCTCCTCCAGCTCTATATCTTCCAATGCAACCACTTTTCTTGCAGACAGGCAGTATGTATATAAAGCCATGATATATCGGTCAGACATCACAAAGGCATAAGTATCCTTGCCTTTATAATTGTATCGGCATTTTCCCAGTTCTTCTTCAGATATGGTAAAAAATCTTCTGACTATTTCTAGATACACCTTTCCCTCATAATCCGGCTTAGACTTCTTTGACAATCTCTTTATCGTAGCAAAAATATTATTTCTTTCGTAGGTCAGTTTGGTTCTCTTAAAAACTACCTTTTTTCCCCGTATATCCATGTAATCATTATTTCCTATGGTTTTCCCGGCGGATGTTTGATACTCCCCAATCCGCAACAGATATGAAAGCACCTGTAAATCAATGTAATCTCATTGTAGCTGTAATCTCCAAAGCCTAACTGTTCAAATTTTAATGGTGTATCTCCCTTTTTTATCTCCCGTTCCATTACCCTGTCCACATCTCTCATTGACTCCATAGCTTTTCATCTCCTTTCATTCTAACAATAAACGAGCAGCATATCCTGACTGTCCCACCTTTGGGCAAAATGTCCAGAAGTGTCCTGTTACAATACCGATAAATTCTCCTACAATCCCAATTATCTTAAAGCTCAACACCACACCGCCAATTAGACCTCCTATGATACAATTCAGTGCAAAAATACCATCACCATCAATCGAACCTTTAACATCCATCTACTCCTCCAAACAAGGCATGCAATTCCCGGTTATAAGTTACATATTCCGGATACCGGATTTGTATTGCCTGCCAAAAATATGGTTCATAGGCACAGCAGAACAATTCTTCCACTGAATACTTCCTACACTCATTGATCTGCTCCTCTGTGTCCTTGTAATCATCCACGTTTGGTATAGCATTGCAATATAAGTTGAATGCCCTTCTGACTACTTTCACGCTTCCACTGGTCTGCCAGCCTTCATGCAGACACTCTGTTTTTACACATCCTGTCTTAAAATCATAAATGCTATCAACATTTCTTCTGGTATCGTTGTTAATACCAAGGCAATAGCAAAGTGCTTTGTGGTACTCATCCTGATATCGCACCTCTTTTAATTTTTCATAGTAAATTTTTCATGTGCTTCGTTGATAAAATTGATTGTCTGTTCCTTTTTGTTTTCTACTCCTAACGCTGTGTTGTTCATAGTAAACCTCCTTTTAAATTGAATTGAAAAAGGCACTCCTAATGGAATGCCCTAATATAAAAAATAGGGACACTCTTTCAAGTATCCCTACGTTCTATCAACATATCTGATAGTTCTCTATTTACTTTCATATTCAGAATTATTTGTATTCCCACAACCGAGGTCTAATGCCACAACAACCGTTACCTTCCTCACAAGCTCTTTTTCCTTGTGATTTTCAGCAATTCTGTTGAAGCTAAAAAACTCTACAAAGTGCGTAAATTCAAGGATTTCTACATATCTTTCCGTTGTAGTCCAACCACGCTCTCCACATGTCCCCCCTGCGGAAACATGTCGCAAGCCCGAACCTTCTTCAACTCATACCCCTTCTCCCCCAGTACCTTCACATCACGGGCGAGTGTCGCTGGGTCGCAGCTGACATAAACAATCTTTTCGGGGTTCATCGTAACAATGGTATCCAAAAGTTTCGCATCGCACCCCTTACGCGGTGGGTCGACGACAACGACGTCGGCGAGCGCACCATTTTGGTCTTCTTTTGACGGCGTGCGGCGCTTAGCGACCATATCTGTTACAACGTCTTCTGCTGCGCCACAGTAAAATGACGTATTGGAGATACCGTTCAATGCTGCGTTTTTCTTGGCATTTTCGATGGCTTCCGGAACGATTTCGACGCCGGTTACCTGACCGTTTGGTACTGCTTTTGCGAGAAATAGAGAAATGGTTCCGATGCCACAGTAGAGGTCCCAGACACGCTCATCCCCCTGCAAATCAGCAAAATCGAGGGCTGTCTGATACAGTTTTTCGGTTTGAACCGGATTGACCTGATAAAAGGACTGTGGTGAAATCTGGTAGCGGATGCCGCCGATTTTGTCCTCGATGGCAGGGCTGCCCCACAAAAGTTTTGTGGAAGGACCGAGAATTACATTTGTTTTCTTGGTGTTGAGGTTGAGGCAGATACTTGTCATTCCCTCAATCGTTCGAAGACGTGTAATGAATTCTGCGGCGTGCGGCAGCTCATTTCCATTTATAACAAGACACACCATAATCTGTCCGGTGTGGTAGCCGCGGCGCACATAAATATGGCGCACGAGTCCCTTGTGGCTTTCCTCACGGTAGGCAGAAATACCATACGCACGCAGAAAATCCATTACGGTTTCTACAACTTCATTGATTACCGGGTGCTGAATGGCACATGACGAAGCAGTGATTAAGCGGTGGCTCCGTCCGGCAAAAAAGCCGGTCTGCGGGATTCCATTTTCATCTTCACGAACCGGAAACTGTGCTTTGTTACGGTAATGCCACGGAGATTCATTTTCGCCCGTCATTCCTAAAATCGGAAGCCATGTGACAGAAGATAAATCCACCCCGCCGAGTCTTTCCAGACAATCTTTTACTTTCTTTTCTTTGAAGGCAAGCTGGCCTTCGTAGGAAAAATGCTGTAGCGTACAGCCGCCACACAAAGATGCAGAAGGACACGACGGCGTCATGCGCTCCTTTGACGGCTCCAAAATTTCAACCAAACGCGCAAAGCCATAATTTTTATTTAATTTCATCAGATGCACCAAAACCTTTTCGCCCGGAAGCGCACCCTTTACAAAAAGGGCATAGCCATCTACATGACCGATACCCTCTCCGTCTTTTCCTAAATCTTCAATCGTAATGACAATTTCATCATTTTTCTTAAACTGCAATTTCTTCTTTTCCAAGTCCATTACTCCTCTGAAGTTTTTCTCAAATTGCTCTCAAACATACGGTTGAAACCAAGCCATCCCATGTTGTCGCCTGCCTGAGTAAATACTTCCGTCAAAGTCTGCAATTTCGCGTCGGCGTTATCCGCCATATGTAATGCCATTGCCTCCATAATCGCCGGTACTTTCGGCGAACCAAATTCCATCTTGCCATGATGCGCAAGAATACAATGAACGAGTTCATTTTTCAATTTTGGCGGGAAATTAGGAATCTGTGCTGCCGCATTTTCCATACAGCGTGCGCCAATGTAAATGTGACCGAGAAGCTGGCCGTCATCCGTGTAGTCATTCATTGGAAAATCCGAAATTTCCTGAATTTTTCCCATGTCGTGGAACAACGCCGCTGTGATGAGTAAATCTCTGTGAATCATTGGATAATGCTCCGCAAAATACTGGCACATGTCCGTGACGCTGAGCGTATGCTCCAAAAGTCCACCCATGAATCCATGATGAACACTCTTCGCTGCCGAATGTTTCTTAAATGCATCGACAAACTCTTTATTTTCCACAAAATACATTTCCAAAATTTTTCGCAGATATTTGTTCTGCACACTTGCCACATATTTCAAAATGCGGCTAAACATTTCTCCAACATCTTTGTTCGTGCAAGGCACATAATCCGCCGGGTCATATTCGCCCTCGTCGCTGATGCGGACGCGGGAAATGTTCATCTGCAAATTTCCCTGAAAACTCGTTACCATTCCTTCGCAGTGAATATAATCCATCGGCTCAAAATTAGCAATACCATTATTCAGCTCCCAGATTTTTCCGTCTGCGGTTCCCGTTTTATCCTGTAAGGTCAGGGAATAATACGTTTTTCCTGCCTTTGTTTTCAAAATCTGTTTCTGTTTACACAAATACGTGCCAACAAACTTTTCGCCCTCGCGGTAATCCTTCAAATAATTCATTTTTTTATCTCCATTTCATATTAGTATCTTTTTTTCACAGCCGTAAATGGTCCGTAGATTTTTTTGCCATTTACCTTTTTATAAGCACGCACCATAAAGCCGTATTTCATGCCGTGAACAAGCATGCCGCGCTTGTAGCTGCGCCCTTTTTGCGTTTTCGCTCTGCTGTACTTTGTCTTAATGCCTTTTACAAACACTTTCGTATAAACCTGATAACCGGAAACACTTTTGGTCTTCTTCCAGGTTACCAGAATTTTTCTTCCTCTTTTTTTCGCCTTAAGCCCTTTAATTTTCCCCGGCACCAATTTTACCGATGCCGTTTTTGCCCCTGTCTGCACCTGTGTCGTACCATCCGCACGTGTACGGAACACGCAGACCTGATAAATGTAAGTTTTTCCTGCTTTCACCGACTTGTCCACATACGTTTTATTTCCCGGCGTATCATCCGAAATCCGCGCAATTTCTGCAAAATCACTTTTCTCGCTTTTTCTAAAAATGACGGCACCCTGTACCTCTCCGCTCTGCGTCCATGTAATCGTAACCTGTTTTAATGAAGACGCTTTTTTTGCCGCTGTAATAACCGCCGCACCAAGCGGAGTTTCTGCCGGTGTTTCAATTGTCACGCCAGAACCCGAAGCCGCCGTTGGCTCGTCGGCGGACACGTTTACATTTGGTCCTATCATCATTCCAAAAATTCCTACCACTAAAAAAGGCACTCCCACGGATTGCATCCATTTTTTCAAAAATGTTCCCTCCTTAACTTCAGCTCTTTTGACTTTGAGAACTTATAACTTATGTTATCTGGATTGCTAACTTTTCGACCCTGATACCATAATAATAGAAAAGGAGGGAACAAGCAAGGTGTTTTTCACCAAGTTCAGTTAATCAAACAATGAAATTCCAAAGCGGATTCGTCTGAAAAACTTATAAAACAGGACAGCAATCAGCGACAGTACCATGTATAAACAACTAAGTACACCACAAGCGCCTCCGATAAAAATAACTACATTCAAAAAAATTGTTCCCAACATAATCATTTTCCTCCATATTTAATTTTCGACATAACAAATCCGTCCTTTTGCAAAAAATCAAAGACATGACATGAAAAATAGCAGATTTACAGCAAAAGAACAAACCATCTTTATTCAATTATCCAATATGGAAGGTGCGTTTTTTTCCGTCCGTCCGAAAGAGCCATCGTAAAATGCGCAGGCGGCTGCCTGTGTCGTGCCCTTTCGCATAGAGATGTAATAAGAGTGCTGTTAATACAGCGAGAAATATAAGAGAACCAAAACCGGCTAAAACAAGCGGTGTTCTTGATAAATATCCGGTATTTCTTGCGGTACTGCGAAGCAGACAGACAATTGGCATCTGCTCTGAAAACCGCTCGCCGCGGATGGCATATTTAATCCCGGAGCCATCAATCCGCGCACCCGAAGAAATCGTATTCGAAAAGCCCTGCGAAATGACTGTGCGGTCAGGCACATGGTCAAAAAGGACGCCGCATACGAGAATGACAAATATGAAACTTGCAATCATTTTTCTTCGTGTTTGTGTATTCATGGCTCTATTGTAAAACAACTGGTGGAATTATTCAAGATGGAGTTTTTGGTTTATTTGGGTTCCGTGATTTAGGAGAAAAGCTTTGCGTCTCGTGGGCACTCTCGTTAATTGAGTGCGTAGCAGTATGGGCACTGAAACTACCAGTGCCACATACCGACGCACTCAAAACCCACTCGTCACAAAGTTTTTCTCCTAAATTACTGCAATCCAAATAAAATCCGCGGCAAACGCTTAACCCAAGCCACTGCCCCTCCCCCCATAAGCAACCGTTTTCCTAGAAAAATACAAAAAGAGTTGCATGCTTTTTCAGCAAAAACAACCATTAAGGCAAAATTTGCGGAAAACGTTGCATTTACCTCGTGATTTTCCCTGATAAGGTCGAATTTCATGGCAAAAACACATCAAAATGCAACCCTATAACGCAAATCACAGAAAAAGAGTTGCCTAGCCCCCATAAAGCCACGTCGTCTCGCTCAAACGCACACACCGCAAACCAATCCCCAAAACAAACTCCCCTTCATCCATCAGAACCGTTGCCAAGTTTTTTGGTGTCCGTAAATCAGCAGAAAACTTTGTGTTGAGTGGGTACAAACACATGGGTATCTGGCATGTGTCTTTAACATGCCGATACCCTTATGCGTTTGTCTAGCGAAAGCGCCCACGAAACACAAAGCTTTCTGCTGAATTACGCCCCCAAAAAACGCAACGCTCCCTTTACAAACAGAAACCAAATATTGTACAATAGCAGTGCAGGAGGGCGGCTGCGCCGCCCTCCATGCGTCACTATATGAAGGGAGTTTCCATTGTGAACAAAAAAGTATTACAAACACTTGAATATTATAAAATCATTGACATGCTTCTTGAGGAGGCAGACACACCGCTTGCGAAGGAAAGCATACGGCATCTCTTGCCTTCGTCAAGGAGGGAAGAAATCATTAGCTGGCAGACTGAAACTTCGCACGCACTCATGCGTCTTTTAAAACAGGGAAGGCTGCCATTTCACGGGCTAACGGATATTCGTCCAAGTCTGGTGCCGCTGGAAAAAGGCGGCGTGCTCGGCATGGGTGAACTTCTTGACATCGCCCGGTGTTTAGAGATTGCCAAAGATGCCATCGCTTATGATACCAAGTTTGAAGATTTGAAAGATGCACTTTCGGGACGCTTTGGTGCACTTATGGATTTGCCGGATTTGCGTCTGGAAATCAACCGCTGCATTTTGAGTCCGGAAGAAATGGCAGATGATGCGAGTTCCGAACTGAAACGAATTCGCCGTGCCATGAAAACTACGAACGATAAAGTACGCGAGCAATTGACGGCAACTATGAATCTATCCGGTTCCATGCTGCGTGACAACATCGTCACCATGCGAAACGGCAGGTATTGTCTGCCTGTTAAGCAGGAATATAAATCCACTTTTCCGGGTATGATTCATGACCAAAGTTCAACCGGCTCGACCTTTTTCATTGAGCCGATGGCAATTGTGCAGCTAAACAATGAGCTGGCGGAACTGGGTATGAAAGAGCAGGAAGAAATTGAAAAAATACTGGCGTCGTTAAGCGCTCTTGCAGCGCCTTACGCCGAAGATTTACAGCGAAATGTGTTGCTGCTTGCGGAACTTGACTTTATCTTTGCAAAGGCAAAACTTTCTAAAAAAATGCAGGGAAGCGAACCACTTTTTGACCAGGATTACATCCATATTAAAAAGGGACGCCACCCGCTGATTCCAAAAGATAAAGTCGTGCCGATTGATGTGACACTCGGAAAAACTTATGATTTACTGATTATCACCGGACCAAATACCGGTGGTAAAACAGTATCGTTAAAAACGGTTGGGTTATTTACTCTGATGGGACAGGCCGGTCTGCATATTCCGGCATATGACCACTCGCACCTGCGCGTATACGAAGAAGTTTACGCCGATATCGGCGATGAGCAGAGTATTGAGCAGAGTCTGAGTACATTCTCCTCCCACATGGTAAACACCGTTTATATTTTGAAACGTGCGAACAAAAAGACACTGGCACTCTTTGATGAGCTTGGCGCCGGAACCGACCCAACGGAAGGTGCTGCGCTCGCGATTGCGATTTTAGATAATCTGCATAACCGAAATGTAACCGCTATGGCTACGACGCACTACAGCGAATTAAAAATTTATGCCCTGTCCACCGATGGTGTTGAAAACGCCTCATGTGAATTTGACGTAGAATCTTTGCAGCCGACTTACCGGCTGTTAGTCGGCGTTCCGGGAAAAAGTAATGCGTTCGCAATATCCGGAAAATTAGGACTTCCAAAAGAAATTATTGATGAAGCAGGCAAACTTGTCGACTCCGACAGCCGCAGTTTTGAAGATGTTGTCACAGGACTTGAGGATGCCAGAACCGCCGCTGAAAAAGAGCGCGAGAAAGCGAAAAAAATCCGAGAAGAGGCAGAGCATTTCCGTGATAAAATGAAGGCGAAAAACGAGCGGATTGATGCCGCCAAGGATAAAATTTTACGCCGTGCAAACGAAGAGGCCCACGAGATTATCCAGAAGGCAAAGGATACCGCCGACGAATCCATCCGCAAGTACAACAAGTGGATGAAAGGTTCCGGCATGACAAAGGAAATGGAAAAAGAGCGTGCAAACCTGCGCAAAGCGCTCAACGAAACTGAAAGCGAACTGACGATAGAGGGAACCAAAAAGGCACCAAAGAAAGCACCGGACAAATTGCAGATTGGTGACATTGTTATGGTTCATTCAATGGGTATTAAAGGAACCGTGAGCACGCTTCCAAACAGCAAAGGAAAATGTTTTGTCCAAATGGGCATTTTGCGCTCGGAAGTTTCCGTAAGCGACTTAGAACTTTTGGAGCAGGAAACAAAAGCCGCAAAAAAAGAAGCATCCATTACCCATGCAAGAAATATGAAAATGGCAAAGGCAATGACTATTTCACCGGAAATCAATTTAATTGGAAAAACGGTGGACGAAGCCCTTGGACTACTTGACAAATATTTAGATGACGCTTACCTTGCCAAACTCCATCAGGTAACCATTATCCACGGAGTCGGCACCGGTGCCCTGCGAAACGCTGTCCAAAACCACTGCAAAAAAAGCAAGTACGTCAAAAGTTACCGCATGGGAGAATACGGGGAAGGCGGATATGGTGTAACTGTAGTTGAATTTAAGTGATAAAAGACACATAAATCCAAACAGAAGAAAGAGGAATCATTTATGGAAAAAAGAAAAATTCTAATCGTCGATGACGATGCCAATATTGCAGAGTTAATCGCATTGTATTTAACAAAAGAATGTTTTCAATGTGAAATTGCAGAAGATGGCGAAACCGCTTTGGAAAAGCACCAAAGTTTTCAGCCGGACTTAATTTTACTCGACATCATGCTGCCCGGTATTGACGGCTATGACGTACTGCGCGAGATTCGCAAGCAGTATACGACACCGGTTATTATGCTGTCTGCTAAGGGAGAAACTTTCGATAAAGTGTTGGGACTTGAACTTGGCGCAGATGACTACATCATCAAACCATTTGAGCCAAAAGAAGTTGTGGCACGCGTAAAAGCCGTTTTACGCCGGTTCGACAACCAGCAGGCAAGAGTGGCTTCCGCTGCCAAAGACGAGCCAAAAGATGTCGTAACTTACGATGGTCTTGTTATCAGCCTTGCAAACTATTCCGTAACAGACCACGAAAAACCAATTGAAATGCCGCCAAAAGAGCTGGAGCTGTTATACTTCCTTGCTTCTCACCCGAATCAAGTATTTACAAGAGAGCAGCTTTTAGACCAAATCTGGGGGTATGAATACATTGGCGAAACCCGAACCGTGGATGTTCATATCAAACGAATCCGCGAGAAATTAACCGAGAACCCGGCATGGTCTCTTACAACTGTATGGGGCATTGGCTACAAATTTGAAGTAAACGCATAGGAGACTTCGTATGAAAAAATACTTAAAGACGACCCTCGGTCGAAAGTTATTAGCATTTTATCTCGTCCTGTTTGCCATCACTTTTTACCTGATAACAACCGTTGGACGCGACTATATTTCGGAGCGTGTTGAGTCCGAAAGCATTAGTAATCTCCGCAGTGTCGGAATCACGCTGCTTGGCTCGCACATCAATGAACAGCGCTATACAAAAACGACCATTTTATCGTTACGGGACCAGTTGAAAATGGCGTCCGAAGCCGCTGAAGCAGAAATCTTAATTGTGTGCAGCGATGGCGATGTAATTCTCAACACAGACACTGAAAAAACGTATAATATCTATCAGGGAAGTTCCTCTTTCCTTCATGAAGACGTGATTAAAGACACGACACTCAGCGGTCTCTTGTCCGAGAATTCAACCTGTGTCATTCTGCCAATGGAACAGAGTGCCTACTTAAACGGCTACCTTGTTCTCGCACAGCCGGACCAGTTTATCAACAATCGTGCCATATATTACACCAACATATTAACAACCTTTTTCTATCTGATTATGGTAATTGTCGGTTTTGTGTTCCTGCTCATTTACGTTTTCAATGTACGCCCGTTGCGCAAACTGCGTAAAGGTGCCAGCCAGTTCTCGATTAACCACGAAAATCCGCCGATTCTCATTAAATCTCAAGACGAATACGGCGAATTGGCAAAAACACTGAATGTTATCGGAGCAGAACTCAGTAAATTTGATGAGTACCAGCGAAAATTTATTTCCAACATTTCGCACGATTTCCGCTCCCCTTTAACAAGTATTCAGGGTTATGTTCAGGCGATGAAAGATGGCGTGATTCCGGCGGATAATCAGGAAAAATATTTAGATATTATTTTGTATGAAACCGAGCGGCTGACAAAATTAACGTCAAATTTAATTGATATGAACAACTACGACCGCGACAATATTATGCTTGAGCAGGAATCATTCGACATTCACAAAGCAGTCAAAATGACCTGCGAAAGTCTGGAAGGAACAGCTTCCAATAAGAAAATCACCTTCACTTACAATTTCTGTGAGCCGGAAGAACTTCTCGTTTACGCCGATAAGCAAAAGATTTTACAGGTTCTTAGAAATCTCTGTGATAACGCAATTAAGTTCAGCCACGAAGAATCGGAAATCTGCCTGCATACCTTTACCAAAGGGGAAAAAGTTTTTATTTCGATAAAGGATTCCGGCATCGGGATTCCGCGTGAGGACCTAAATCTGATTTGGGACCGTTTTTACAAAACCGATTTATCCCGTGGCAAAGACAAATTAGGCTCCGGACTGGGGCTTGCCATCTGCCGGGAAATCATAAACGCCCACAAGCAGACAATTGACGTTGTCAGCACTGTAGGCGTTGGTTCTGAATTTGTATTTACTTTACCAAAAGCATAAAGAAAGGGGATTATTCCTCGGATGGGGAGTCAGTCGGCTCAGTATCCGGCTGCACCTCATCACTGTTTACATGAAGCTCCGTTATTACAACGGAGTCATTTTTTATCTGGCACACAAGTTTGTGGCTGCTATCTCCCATTGTAAAGGATTTTGTACTGCTCTTAATCTTACCGGTATCATACGATACTACCGCATCTACCCATTCACTGGCGAAAATCTTTGACGAATCCAATGCCTGAAACTCTTTTGCGCTGGAAACCGTCTCACCAAGTCCTTTAATACTTAATGGGAAGCGGATATAGGAAGAAAGTTTTTTCAAACTTCCGTCTGCCACCGCATACTGAATATCCTGCGCAGCCTGACGATATGCCTCTACACTTTCATTGTTACTTGTGTTGTCAGCATTGTCGGTTGGCTCTGCGTCATTATTATCTGTATTCTTGTCACTATTATTTCCCGAATCCGAGCTACTATTATCTCCCTTGTCATCATGGGCAGCATCCAGGGAAATACGGATTACACTAATGAGTCCACTGAGCATATTTTCCGTATTTTCACCGGACCAGTCTTTAATCAAAAGGGATATGGCAACCTTGCGTTTCATAAAGTAGAATAAGGATTCATCCTTCTTATTCTGATACCACGTTATGGTTAATCCATTCACTTCAATGTCCTGCATTTTTTCAAAGCCATCGAGTACACCGGATGGACAGCCATCAACTCCGGCATATCCGACAATCCGCTGATTTTCCAACTCCGAAAGTTCATCATAATGGAAACTAAATGATTCAAAATCATCCACTACCTTGTAAATCACTTTTCTTGCCGGGTCCTCAACAGTCACGCGGAATCCGTACATATCATAAATCTTGCGGAGCACACGTCTGCGCTCCTTATCATCGGACTCGCTTTCCTTACCACTCCAGCCCACCGCATTGCTTGCGATGTGCTTTTCATCCTTTTTCACCTTAGCATCGGTATCTTTGTCTGGTTTGTTTTCCTCTTTGGTTCCCGAAACAATTTTCTTTGCTTTATCGGTACTGCACGCCGTACTCATCTTCACAGCAAATGTGCAAGATTCCTTCTGCCATGTCATGGCATCACATTTTTCATCACCATACATGGTTACTTCTGAATCATCCACCTTCTCTTTCTTCAGTTCTTTTTTCTCCGTAAACTGATTAATTACATCCGGTGCATTTTCTTCCTCTTTGTACTCAAAGAGAATCTTGTCTTTTTTCTTTTTATTCCGATACGTTATTTTTACGTGCTTTGCTTTTTTCTTGACTTCAACCTTTTTTACACGATATGATTTGGAAACATTACCAAGCTTATACGTGCGGCAGTCCGTCTCTTTAGCAATTGCCTCAATGGAATCTAATTCCTGCCACTCTTCTTCATCACTGCTTGCTACAATTTCACCCTGCTTTGGCTGTTTCTTTAATTTGCCTCCAAAAAATCCTTTTGATACAACAGCTGTAATGGCAACAACAAGTACCGCAACGGCAGCCGCCATTCCTTTTTGACGAGCGGAGAAACGTGGTCTTTTCTTAAATTCGTCCATCGAAATCACTTTTTCTTCCGACTCTTCACAGGCTTTTTTCACATTGGCAAGTATTCGCTTTTTATCGCTGTCGCTAAGGGAAATTTTTTCCATTGCTTCTTTATATTCCTGCTGCATGACCATCATCTCCTTTCATCTGCTGAGGAAGCATCCTCGCTAGTTTCTCCCGCCCACGTTTCAAAAGAGACCGTATCGTAGTCTCTTTCTTCTCTAATATCTCTGCAATTTCCTTAACGGAGTACTCTTCGTAATAATACAAATGGATGGCACTCCGGTACTTTTCGGGCAGTTGTGATATAATTTGCAAAATATCGCTTTCTTCTTTTTTCTCCTGCTTCTCATCTGCCACATCGTACCCTTCCGGCATTGCCACCTCCCTCTGTCTGGACGCCGATTTTAACTTGTCCTTGCACAAATTCGACGCTACCTTTAGAAGCCACGCTTTTTCATGACTCTCATCTTCAAATACTCCTGCTGACTGCATAAGGCGAATCAGCACCTCCTGAACAATATCTTCTGCATCCTCCCTGCTTTTCATGTAGGAATAGGCTAACCGCAATATATCATTGCCAAATAAGTCCAGGGCTTTTTCCACCGCGTCCGATGGATTGGCTGCCACATCTATCATTGTTTTTTCCCCTTTCTACCTACATAACGATTCAACATTTGAAAAAGTTGCAAAAAAAGAGAACTTTTTTCAAAAAGTTCCCTTTGCAGTTTCCTATACCGTGCCATCTTGCCAATGAGAATGATGAAGATGCCCCATCGGATTGAGTTTCGGAAAGCCCTGCTGCCTGAGTGCTTCGTACAAAACAATTGCAACAGAATTACCCAGATTGAGCGATCGAATCTCGCCATACATCGGAATCCGAATTGTCGTTTCCTCATTCTCCACCAAAATCTCCTCCGGGATTCCGGCACTTTCTTTGCCAAACATAATATAGCAGTCTTCTTCAAATGAAACATCGCTGTAAATATGCTTTGCTTTTGTCGTCGCCATGTAAATTTTGGCGCCCGGATTTTTCTCTAAAAAATCCGGATAACTGTCATAAATTGTGTAATCCAATTTATCCCAGTAATCAAGTCCTGCTCTTTTGACCTGCTTTTCATTAATCTGAAAGCCCATCGGCTCAATCAGATGAAGTTTAGCACCGGCTGCCACGCAGGTTCTTCCTATATTCCCGGTATTCGCAGGGATTTCCGGTTCCAATAATACAATATTTAACATATTAATCTTCCTGTCTGAGTGCAAGGAACAAATCAATACTTCCACTGCCGTCTGCAAATACCATCGGCACGCACAAAGTCTTAGCAAAGTTATTCGTAAAACTTACTTCACCGTGAGATAATGTCGGCGGTGTAATATCAATTCCAACACCGTTTGATGAGAATACGATTGCCGCATTTCCCATAATCATGTTTCCCAACTCACCAATTGCACTGGACGCGAAATCATCAATCGTCTTTACTTCCATCATACACATCTTAGAAGCAATCGCACATGCAGTTTCTTCTGTCATTCCAATCAGTACCTGTCCACGCATTTCCCCGGTTACGCCGATAATAATGACCCAATAATCATGGTCAAATTTTGCTTCCTTCAGTATCGGCTTTTGTATTGCAACATCGACAAAGCACATGTCCTGCAATACCTTTTTCGCCGCCATCAAGAAAGGATTGATATGTTCCGCATTTAAAGTAGCCATATTCTCTCTCCTCTGCACAATCTTACCTTTATAATAGCATAATTACGAAATAGTGTCTATAAAATTCTGAATTTTAACCAGTGCCTTCTTTAAGTCTTCAATGGAATATGCATAGGAAATTCGTAAAAAACCTTCCCCGCATGTGCCAAACGCAGACCCTGGCACTACCGCAACATGTTCTTTTTCGAGAAGTGTTTTAGCAAACTCCTCGCTCGTCATGCCAAAACGGCTGATGTTTGGGAATACATAAAATGCCCCCATCGGTTCAAAACACGGCATGCCCATTTCACGCAGCTCTTTCACTAAAAAGCGGCGTCTTTCATCGTAGCTCTCGCGCATTTTTGCCACATCTTCATCGCCATTTCGCAATGCTTCAATCGCTGCATACTGACTCGTTGTCGGTGCACTCATAATAAGATATTGATGTACCTTTATCATCTGTTTTATAATTTCTTTTGGTCCGACCGCATAGCCAAGACGCCACCCGGTCATCGCATAGGATTTCGAAAATCCGTTAATTACAACACTTCTTTCCTTCATCCCAGGAATTGCCGCAATCGACACATGGTCGCCCTGATAGCTTAATTCCGAATAAATTTCATCGGACAGAACAAATAAATCGTGTTCCTTAATTACATCCGCAACAATCTGTAATTCCTCGTGCGTCATAATCGCACCGGTCGGGTTGTTTGGAAATGGCAGAACAACCATCTTTGTTTTATCCGTTATCGCTGACAACAATTTTTGTTTTGTCAGTTTAAATTCATCCTTTTCTTCTAATGCAAGTCTTACCGGCACGCCCCCTGCCATTGTAATACATGGCACATAAGACACAAAACTAGGTTCCGGAACAATAACCTCGTCCCCGGGATCAAGCATCGTGCGGAAAGCAATATCAATTGCCTCACTGCCGCCGACCGTAATAATCACCTCATCCGAATCATATGAAAGTGCAAAACGGCGTTTCAAATAAGTGCATACTTCTTTGCGCAGAGGCAAAAGCCCTGCATTGGATGTATAAAACGTGCGCCCCTTTTCTAGCGAGTAAATACCCTCCTCGCGAATGTGCCACGGTGTATCAAAATCCGGCTCTCCTACGCCAAGCGATATGACATTATCCATCGTGCTTGCCACATCAAAAAACCGGCGGATTCCAGATGGTTCCATCTCCGCTACCATTTTAGACAATGGGTTTCTCATGGAGTAATCAACTGCCTTTCATCACCTCGTTCCTCTGCTACGAGAGAAAGTCCGTGTTCTTTATATTTTTTCAAAACAAAATGTGTTGCCGTACTCATAACCGATTCCATCGGTGCCAGTTTCGTCGCGACAAACCACGCAACCTCTTTCATTGTTTTTCCAACGATAATAACGGTCAAATCAAATCCGCTTCCACTCATCAGATACAGGCTTTCTACCTCATCAAACTGGTAAATGCGCTCCGCGACCTTATCAAATCCGCGGCCGCGCTCCGGTGCAACCGTAACTTCAATCAGCGCTGTCACATGCTCACAGCCGGTCTTGTCCCAGTTAATCAAAGTCGGATAGCCGCAGATAATTCCCTGCTCTTCCATCGCATTCATTTCTTTTTCAATTTCTTCCGGAGATGCCGCTAACATAGCTGCTAAATCTTCCGTCGAAAGTTTTCCGTTTTTGGCAATGTTTCGTAAGATTTTTTCCTGCATTTCTTCCTGCATCATATCCTCCAATTCTGCGGTCAATCAAACGCGCGGTATAATTCATCCGCCTTAGGCGGCTCTAAAAAACGTTTTTCACCATCATTGAAAATAACACGGTCATTTCCCTCTACTGCCTTGCCAATGACCGACGCATGAATACCTTCTTTCGCAAGAGCATCCACAAGCTGGCTTCCGTGGTCGGTGCCAATAAGCATCGAACCGCTGGAAATCAACTGATACGGATTCAAATTAAAAAATTCACAGATTTCAATTGTCTCCTGACGAATCGGTATTTTCTTCAAATCGACACAAAGGCCTACACCGGATGCTTCTGCCATCTCCCAAAGGGCACCAAAAATTCCGCCCTCTGTCACATCGTGCATGGCTGAAACACCAACTTGCATCGCAACACGGCTGTCCTTTACGACGCTTAAAAGCGAAGCGAATTTTTGGGATTCATCCACAATTGAAACCGGCAGACGTTTTTTCAATTCTTTCTCAAATTCTGTCGCAATAATGGAAGTTCCCTCTAAGCCAACCCATTTGGTAACAACTAAATCCTGTCCCGGTTTTAATCCTTTGGTCGTAACCAGTTTATCCTTTGCAATTCGCCCAATGCCGGTAACCGACACAAGTGTCTGGTTTACAACTGCCGACACCTCAGTATGTCCACCTAAAATTTCCACATCATATTCTGCAGTTAATTGACTCACATCGTCCATAATCTGCTTTAATTCGCCTTCTTCACTATTTGGCGGCATAATAATTGTAAGTAAAATACCTACCAATTCCGCACCGGAACTTGCAATGTCATTTGCCGTAATATGAAATGCAATTGTGCCAATCTCTTTTGCTGACGCCGTAATCGGATCCGTCGACAATACAAGCGCATTCTCCGTTGGTGCCAATACCGCACAGTCCTCACCGACACCGGCATGAACTAAAACTTCCGGTCTTTTCACCGTCAATTTTTTGAATACTGAACGCTTTAATACGTTTTCTGGTACTTTTCCTATTTCCATTGTTCTCTCCTATCCCCACAAGAAAAGCCCTACTGTGCCTCCGTGGTCGGTTCTGCGGCTGCCGGCACCGCTGTTTCCTGCGGTTTTACCGTTGCCTTTGGTTTCGCTGTCTTCTTTGGTTTTGCCGTTGCCTTCGGCTCTTTCGTTGCTTTCTTTGTTGTCTGTGGTTTGCCCGATGCCGCAGGTGTACCCTCTGCTGCCCCTTTGGTTACATAGCGCGGCACCGCCTGATAGGTACTGGAATTTATCTGTGTCTTTTTCGTCTTGCCATTTTCCTTGACAATCTTCCAAAGCACCGCCTTGTACCCAACATGCGCCTCCTGTGTCACTTTCGTATAGGAAGCAGGCTTCGTTTTGTCATATGTGATTTTATCAGCCCCCGGCTGTATCGTCTGCGTTGTCTCGGACTCAAACGTTACCTCTCTGTCATCACTTCGGGTTTCTTCCCCGTAAATATTAAAATAAATGGTTCCCGAATACACACCGCCTTCAATATAAATCGGCACCTCCGTGTCGTTACGGAATTTAAAATCTTTGTAGTCACCGGCAATTGCCGCATCCATCGATGGTTTTACATAACTGACTACCATCGAATGAGGACTTCTCTCGACGACTTCCAATTCAGCCTTTAACACGGCGTTATAAAGCGTTGTTGATACCTGACATACGCCGCCGCCAATGGAATCTACCACTTCACCATTACTGTAAGATGGTGCCGCATAATATCCATTTTCCTCGGTCAATGGAGAAATCGTATCATGCACGGAAAATGTTTCTCCCGGGTAAATAACATGGTCGTTAATCAATCTTGCCGCATTGGAAAGATTTTTCGAACGGCTTACATTTCCGGCATTAAAATTCGTCTGAAAAGAACCGATTTTGTCTTTACAGCGTGACGCCAAATCTTTCGTCACCGTCGGTTCCTGAATCGTAACATCTGCTTTGACACGTATGGCATCTCCGCTTTTTGCCTGTTCCACTGCCTTCCTGATCTGGGCCGCCGTACTGTTAACATCGATGGTAGAACCCTCTTTTGCATCGGTGTAAACAAACGTACCGTTTTCCCGTTTTACTTTGGCATTTTTTGCTTTCTCACATTTCTTTTTGCACTTCTTATTAACAAAGGTGCGGATTTTTTTTTCTTTTGCATCATATTTCAGTTTATATACAAGTGGAGTTGTAGCAATCTCCCGGATTTTTGCATAATTGGTAAACGGATTCCCGTCCTTGCCAACCTGCATTGCTTTCGCAATCACATCACCAACTTCACAGTTGTAGCCTAACTGTTCAAGCGTTGCCGAGACCGTCTTTCCATTCACATCCACCTCCACGGTGCGCTGCAAATATTCATCCCGGTACTGCGCAACAGCTGTTCTTGCCTCATCTTCCGACATACCGCCCACATTCACGGTTTCCACGAATACACCATTGCAAATGAGACCTCGCGCCGGCTTTACCGTCTGATAAGCCGCATAAATATACGCCGCAATCAATAGCAGCATCAAAAAAATAACTAAAAAGGCAGGACCTTTTCTTGCTTTATTCATGTTGTCTCTCCTCACCTAAAATTTTAACAATACTTGCGATTTTTTTTTACTTGTATTACACTGTAATCATCACATGCCGGCTAATAATCCAATTAACATGGCAAATATGATGATACCGCAGATAATACCTGCAACAAGACGCTGTTTTTTACGATTTAACATATATATCCCCCTTTCTGAAAGGAACTAATGATTATGAATTTTATACTTGTTTTCTTAATATGTTTTGTCATTTTTGTGCTTTGGATGTTCTATGAACAGCGCAAAAGCCAAAACAAAGATAAAGAAGCTTCGGACGCATTCTGGGAACGGGAGCGCATGGCTAACCAGACAAGAAAAAAAGATATTTCCCATCTTCCCATTCTCCATGTGGAAGAATCGGAACTTCCTGTGATTACCACAGAAAATGAGTCCGTACTATATTATATCGACCATATCCGGAAAATAATCAAGAGTCCCATGCTTGATTTATCCGAATATTCGAATACAGATTTAAAATTAGCATATGGCGTAGGAAATTTCAAGGTTTTATGCGAATATGATGAAAATTTTAATCATTTTCTCCTCGCATTGACCAATCTGGCACGTGCTTGCACCGAAGCCGGTCTTTATTCGGAGGCGGAGCAGACGTTTTTGCTTGCCTTCCACTACGGCTCACAAAAAATGACCGATTACACCAGTCTTGCCGACATATATCTGCATTTGGAAGAACCGGAAAAAATCAGTGCACTCATCCGCAATGTCGAGGATGGCTCCCTGCCACATAAAGAGGCACTGATTCAGGCATTGGAGCAGAAACTCATGGCGTACCGGTAAATTCATCCATTGTTAAAATCCGTTCGGCTGCTGCATAGTTGAGCGGATTTCGGTTTTTATAGTCAAAGAGAATATAATAAGGTTCCTTTTTCTGCAGGGTACCATCTTTTAAAAGTCTCTGAATATCTACCGTATATTCTCCTAAATAAACCATATGATATAACTGTCTGGTTACATATCCCTCATAACCGGGCAGATAACGGTGTGTTTCGCACTCCCTGTCAAAGAAGGCGCGAATCTCTCGTTTTTGCGTTTCTGAACCCGGCTTTACAAAAGTCGGTTTTTCTTTTGCAAAATCTCTGCGGTACCAGTCGTAGGTAATGATCTCCTGCCAGTTTCCGGCGTCTGTTTCCGGCACATGTTTCTTTCCAAAGGCATACAGCACTTCATATCGCTCTCTCCGGTTGATTTTACGCTCAAACAAATGCTTTTCTTCGTACTCCTCCGCCAACTCCTCATACAGACAGTATGCGTCCTTAAAAAGGCGTTCCAAATAAATCATCGATGCAGTAAACTGGAAACTGTTGTAATACACCTCTACCATTTCTTCTACGCCTTTTAAAGAAAGAACATCCTCATAGGAAAGCCATTTGGTCGAAAAGATTTCATACGGCGGCAGGCTGCTCGCCTGAATCTCGTAATCGTTCCGCTTTTCATTCATAAAGGAACCATCTAAGACTTTCAAAAATCCTAATTGGAACTGGTCCGGTTTCATCGCATATACATCGCAGAACGATTTCTTAAAAGTATTGAAATCCTCATACGGCAGTCCCGCAATTAAATCAAGATGCTGGTGGATGTTTCCGCGCGCATGAATTCTTGCTACATTTTTTTGCAGCAAATCCCAGTCAGCGGTACGTCTGATTGCCTTTAAGGTATCCGGATTTGTCGACTGCACGCCAATCTCAAACTGCACAAGTCCCGGGCGGAATGTATCAAAGAGCAGGAAATCTTCTTCATGCAGCAAATCGCCCCCGATTTCAAAATGAAAATTTGTCACACCATTATCATGCTCACCAATATATTTCCATATGCGGTAGGCATATGCGTGGTTACAGTTAAAGGTGCGGTCCACAAATTTCACCTGCGGCACCTTGTTTTCAAGGAAGAAATCAAGCTCTCTCTCTGTCTTTTCCGGGCTTTTTATCCGCACAGATTTCTCAATGGAGGATAAACAATAACTGCACGAAAACGGACATCCTCTCATGCTTTCATAGTAAATAATGCGGTTTTTCAGTGTTTCCATGTCATCATAAGGATACACTAAATCATCCATATCTAATCCCTGTCTTGGTTTAGTGCGGTGCAATCCACCGATATCTCGGTATACCATCCCGTCTATAGATGAAATTTCTCTGTCACCATCCACAAAGTATGCCATAAATTCCTGAAAGGTCCGCTCGCCCTCGCCAACCATAACAAGGTCTGCGTATTCGTATTTTGCAAGCACTTCCTCCGGATGATAACTTACTTCCGGTCCGCCAAAGAATAAAAACAGATTTGGCAGCACTTTTTTCAAATCTCCGGCTAACCCCATCACATATTCAATGTTCCAAAGATAACAAGAAAATCCAACCGCCTCTGGTTTTCTGCGGTAAATGTCCTGAAAAATTTCCTCTCTTCTGTGATTGATTGTGTACTCCGCAATTTCTACATCCTTCCGGTACTTCCCTGCATTTGCCTGCAGCGAGCGGACCGCCAGCGTCGTGTGGATGTATTTTGCATTGATTCCAACTAATAAAACCATATTTTACAGCCTCCTGACTTCTCCTATATAAAAAAAAGCGAGTGAATCCTCGCAAAATGAAAAAAAAGAAGCGGGTGATGGGAATCGAACCCACGTATCTAGCTTGGAAGGCTAGTGTTCTACCATTGAACTACACCCGCATTTCGCTGAAACGGTAATGTTGTTGTTACAGCAGTCGGGGTGACAGGATTCGAACCTGCGGCCTCCTGGTCCCAAACCAGGCGCTCTAGCCAAGCTGAGCCACACCCCGCTGTTTTTCTTTATTTATTTGTGCTTCGTTGTCCGACGCAAGACATATTATATGTTAAGCAACCCCAAATGTCAACACCTTTTTTCAATTTTTTTTGATTTTTTTTGAAAAAGTGATTTTTTATTCCTCGAAAAGTCCCTGAAACCCGCTAAATACAAGGCTTTACGGGCTTTTCACTTTTTTCAAAAAAATCATTTTTTTGTTCGCAAAAAGGGATTTTTTACTGGTTTTTGAGATTTTTTGTTAAAAAATATTTTTTTCGCACAATAAAAAAATCTTAACTTTTTTTATTTTTTTCTATTCTTTTACTGTCACGTATCTGTAAAAAGAGGTATTGCTGTTATCCGATCAACAATACCTCAAAAATATACAGTCAGATGAGTCAGGCGGATATTCGCAGCCTCCGCAAGTAACTTACCTGATTCAGTTAAATAATTTTTCAGAGGTATCTGATCTCGACCTGAGGATCTTTTCCCTCTTCTATCTGCATAACTGCATAGCTTGGCCTGCGGCCTCTCTGACGCGGGTAGGTAAGACTGCCGGGATTAATTACCAGAATCCCATCCTCATTCTCGATCACAGGCATGTGAGTATGACCATACATTGCAATCTTACATCCCTTAGCCTGCGCATTCTCAACAAGTTTATCATAATCCCGGGACACAAAATAGTGATGTCCATGTGTAACCAGTATCTTATGTCCCTCCAGGGTAACTTCTTCATCATAGGGAAGATCTGTAAAAAAGTCATTATTTCCTGCGACAATCGTACATGGGCACTCTGCCAGTGCCTCAATGAAAATCTCTCTGCCTTCCACATCCCCGCAGTGGATCAGATAATCAAAGGGAGCTTCTCTGAGCACTGTCTCTTCCAGATTCTCATCCTGTCCATGAGTATCGCTGACGATCAGTACCTTCATTTCAGTTCATCCTTTATGGCACGTAATGCTTTTCCTCTGTGGCTGATCTTATTTTTCTCTTCGCCGGAAAGCTCTGCAGAAGTACATCCATATTCCGGCAGGTAGAAGATCGGATCATAGCCGAAGCCGTTCTCTCCCTTCTCCTCATAGCCTATACGGCCTTCCATTGTTCCACGCACTGTTTTTACACTTCCATCCGGAAAAGCCGCTGCAACGGCGCATACGAACCTTGCAGTACGCTTCTCGTCCGGAACTCCGTTCAGTCTCTCTATCAGACTTGCATTTTTGATATGATATGAGGTATCTTCTCCCATATAACGGGCAGAATAAATGCCCGGCTCTTTATTCAGATAGTCAATCTCCAGACCGGAATCATCTGCCAGAGTGATCTCCCCTGTCAGTTCACAGATTGTCTTTGCCTTGATCACAGCATTTTCCTCAAAAGTAGAACCATCCTCTACAATATCTGCATGGATTCCCGCTTCTTTCATAGAAACAACCTCTACATCCATATCTGCAAGGATCTCGCGGATTTCTCTCATTTTATCCTGATTTCCGGTAGCAAAAATTATTTTTTTCATAATTCTTTGTATCCTCTTTTTATTTTGATTTTTCGCAATTACAGAAGCACTCAGCTACGGTTTTTCTTCGGTGGGCGCGGCCCAAGGAACTGATAGTAATAGGTCTTAAGCATACCATTATAGATCTTACGGTTTTTATCTGCTTTTCGCCCGATATCGTTTTCCGCTTTCTCATAAGATGTGATCAGATACATGGACCACTTGTCAAGCCTTTCATAGCTTTCCCCGATTTCACGATAAAGCTGAGTTAAATTCTCTTTTTCTTCCAGTCGTTCCCCATAAGGAGGGTTTGTGATGATGAATCCATATGGTTTGGGATGGCGGAGATCTTTTACCGCTCTCTGCTGGAAATGGATCAGCTTGTCCACACCTGCCATTTTTGCATTAGCTCTGGCAGCCTTCAACGCCTCAGGATCAATGTCAAAGCCCTGGATATCTGTTTCAATATTAAGATTTATCCTGTCCTGTGCCTCTTCATTTGCATCATACCAGCATTTTCTCGGAACCAGATGCTTCCATTCCTCAGCAAGGAAGGAACGATTCATGCCGGGTGCAATATCTGCTGCCATCATTGCTGCTTCAATAGGAAAGGTACCGCTTCCGCAGAAAGGATCTACCAGAATCCTGTCTTTATTCCATGGTGTAAGCATGATCAGAGCAGATGCCAGTGTTTCTGTGATCGGAGCTTTCACTGTCATTTTACGATATCCTCTTTTATGCAGAGATACCCCTGATGTATCAATACCGATCGTGGCCACATCTTTCATAAATGCCACGCGGATAGGAAAGCTTGCCCCATCCTCTTCAAACCAGGACACCCCGTATACGCCCTTCAGACGCTCTACAATGGCCTTTTTCATAATGGACTGGATATCAGACGGGCTAAAGAGCTTACTCTTCACAGAATTGGCCTTGACAACCCAGAATTTCCCATCCTTGGGAATATAATTTTCCCATGGCAGGGCTTTTGTCTTTTCAAAAAGCTCGTCAAAGGTTTCTGCCTTTACTTCTGCTACTTTCAGCAGGATTCTTTCTGTGGAACGCAGAAAGATATTGGCATCTGCGATTCCCTGTGCATCTGCCTCAAATGTTACTTTTCCATCCTCTACTTTGGTAATCTCATAGCCCAGATCAAGGATCTCACGTTTCAGCACAGCTTCCATACCGAAATGACATGGAGCGATCAGTTCAAATTTTTCCATTCTTTATCCTTTCTATATGTAGATGGGACTTCCCTATAATTCTATGCTCTTAACAATATTTCCCTCAAAATCCTTAATTGTAAACACACCGTCCTCAAAGATCGCATATGTAGGCGGGTTTCCTTCTTTTGGAATGGAAACAGAACCCGGGTTGAGAAGTACATAGCCTTCTTTCTGCTCTGCTTTCAGTACATGGGTATGTCCATGGATCAGAATATCTCCTTCCTGGATCGGAGGCAGATTATTTTCATTGTAAATATGCCCATGTGTGGCATAAAAGGTTCTTCCATCCAGGTTCAGGATACAGTAGTCTGCCATAACCGGAAACTGCAGGACCATCTGATCGACCTCAGCTTCACAATTCCCACGTACAGCATAAATTTCTTTCTTCATGTCATTAAGCATGGAAATGACCTGTTTGGGAGCATATTCTCTGGGAAGATCATTTCTCGGGCCATGATAGAGCAGATCGCCCAGCAGTACCAGGCGTTCTGCCTTTTCTTCTTTATAGGCATCCAGCATTTTTCTGCAGTAGTATGCAGAACCATGGACATCTGATGCAAACATATATTTCATAGTTTTGTGTCTCCTCTTTTATTGGTATGCCGACAGATTGATTTCTGAAATAACCTGAAGATATACCGGTTCGTATTTTTTCTCTTACACCTTATCATGCTTATGGCGAAATTACAAGATTTCTTCCCCGATATGCTCCAAAACCGCCTATAACAGACCTGGTACAGTACCCAAGCTTTGCAAGCTGCCTTGCAAGCAGAAGGCTTGCCCCGCCCCTGTCGCAGTACAGAACCAGTATTTTCCCTTTTGGAAAGGCTGTATATCCGTCTATTTCTCCATATGGCATGTTTACGGCTCCTTTTACATGACTGTGCATATAAGACTCTTTTTCTCTCAGATCTATGATCAACGTGTCCCTTCGGCCCACATAATAATCCAGCATTTTTGCAGAAATCGTTTCCACCGGAAACATGGCAGACTCCTTTTTGTTATATCATATGATATCAGGGACAGATGTGCCACTGCCTGACAAAAAACAGCCGACACATAAATTGGCTCACAGCAGATCAGGAGGGGCATTTCCCCCTCCTGATCCAATCAATATCTGTCTTCTTCTGAGCTGTAAGACTGGGAAGTTTTATTTTTTGCTTTACTTCTACAATCTGTCTCGTTTTTGCTTTTCACACTGTTTTTTGCATTACCAGCATGGTTCATTTCATTGCCATAGCTGTTCTTATCTGAAGTTCCTGTGTAATTTCTGCTGTTTTTACTCTCAGATTCATAGTTTTTTGCCATTATTATTTTCCTCCTGATGAGATTTATCTGCCCGGATCTCCTGATACTCTGCAAAATCCGGTTTTTTTCTTCCACACTTCATCGCTGAAAGTGCTTCACATTGACTATTATCCCAAAAACCGGGGGGAATATTCATCAAAATATGTTGCTTTTTTCACCAAGCTATATTATAATCATAGCTGTAAAAAGAATTTACCCTTCAAAAATTTTTTTTACATAAACCCCTTATTTAATTATTTATACTCCCCTTGAAAGTCCCGGCAGCTCCCCTGCCGGGGCTTTCTCTTTGTATTTATTCGGCTGCGAATCACTTGATAACAATTTCAGAAAAACTGCAAAAAACAGCATCGCCGGTCTCATGATCTGCGATGCTGCTCTGTTTTTTATATTCTTCTTTTCCTATTCATTTTCATATGCGCCGGCAAACAGTTTGTTTCTCAACATTTACCAGATTTCAGACTCTACTGCTGCTCTTTCAATAGAAAGACCTTTCATATAGCTGTCCATAAATGCATTGAATCCAGCCACACCTTCCGGTTTTGGATCCAGTGTGCTGCTTTCCTGATCTGCAAACACTTTATTATCAAGGAAGCTTTCCAGAGTCTCACCTTCTTCTTTATTTACCAGATAAGAAGCAAGAAGTGCGATTCCCCACGCTCCGCCCTCACCTGCAGTAGCCATTACAGATACCGGTGCATTGACAGCATCTGCCAGAATCTGCTGTCCTACGCCTTTTGTCTTGAATAATCCTCCATGACCAAGAAGACGGTCTACTTTTACATTTTCTTTCTCAAACAGAAGGTTCAGACCTACCCTCATGGCTCCAAGGCATGTATACAGATTGGTTCTCATAAAGTTTGCAAGATTGAATTTGCTCTCAGGAGAACGTACAAATAACGGGCGTCCTTCTTCAAAGCCTGTCATATGCTCGCCTGAGAAATAGCAGTAAGACAGAAGTCCGCCACAGTCCGGATCTCCTTCAAGTGCTTTATTATAAAGGGTTCCGAACAGTTTGTTCATATCCACTTCCATACCCATAGCTTCTGCAAACTCTTTAAATATATTTACCCATGCATTCAGGTCAGAAGTACAGTTGTTGGAATGAGCCATAGCTACCAGATGTCCGGACGGAGTGGTAACCATATCAATTTCTTTATAAGGTCTGGAAAGCTCTTTTTCCAGAACGATCATGGCAAATACAGAAGTTCCTGCGGAAACATTACCCGTACGTACTGCTACACTGTTTGTGGCAACCATGCCTGTTCCTGCATCACCTTCCGGAGGGCACATCGGGATTCCGGCTTTCAGTTTTCCTGTTACGTCGAGAAGTTTCGCACCTTCTTCTGTAAGAACACCGGCATCTTCACCTGCAACAAGGGCTTTCGGCATAATATCGCGAAGTTTCCATGAGAATCCATAAGGAGCAACCAGTTCATCGAATTTATCAACCATCTCCTGGTTGTAATCTGCCTTTGTGGTATCAATCGGGAACATACCTGCTGCGTCACCGATACCGAGAACTCTCTTTCCTGTCAGTTTCCAGTGGACATAAGCCTCCAGAGTTGTAATATAATCGATATCTTTTACATGTTCCTCGCCATTAAGAATTGCCTGGTACAGATGTGCGATACTCCATCTCTGAGGAATATTGTAATTAAACAGCTCCATCAGCTTTTCACTGGCTTCCCCTGTAATATTATTTCTCCATGTACGGAATGGTACAAGAAGTTCTCCCTCTTTGTTAAATGGCATATATCCATGCATCATGGCGCTGACGCCAAATGCACCTACAGATTCCAGTTCTATGTCATATTTTGCCTTCACATCCCTTGCCATATCCTGATAACAGTCCTGAATGCCTGTCCAGATATCATCAAGGCTATATGTCCAGACACCGTTTTCATAACGATTTTCCCATTCATGACCGCCAGATGCGATTGGCTGATTTTTATCATCTACAAGTACTGCTTTGATCCTGGTAGAACCAAATTCAATACCAAGCGCTGTTTTGTTAGCGAGAATCGCTGCTTTTGCTTCTGCTGCTCCCATTTTTATGTACCTCCCTGTTTCTCTGTTATTTATGATTACAGATCATTCGACAATCTATAATCATATATTGTTTGTACACCAATATTATTGCATTTCTTTTATTGTTTTACCATGGAAATTTTACGGTTTTAACATACTTTTTATTACTTTAAACTTCTCAGGGCGGCCATTCCAGGCAGTTAATTTCAGCCTGATATGACAGCCTCTGTATTAATTACAAAAATTATTATTTTCTGAATGCAAGTTCATTCCATCTCAGTTCATTCTTGAAATCACGAATATTTGTATCTTTATCAATGTAAACAGCTTCAATACCCATAGCTGCTGCCCAGTCACCCATCTGCTCTGCTGTCAGGTCATAGGAAAATGCTGTATGGTGGGCTCCGCCTGCAAGGATCCATGCTTCTGCACCTGTCTTAAGATTTGGCTGTGGTGTCCAGAATGCACTTCCTACAGGAAGCTTCGGCATCGGTTTCTCAACCTTCTTGCATTCCACATCGTTGATGATCAGACGGAAACGGTCTCCAAGATCGATCAGGGATGTTGCAATACCCGGGCCTGTCTTGCTTGTGAATACAAGTCTTGCAGGATCTTCTCTGTCACCCATGGAAAGCGGGCATACTTTAATGCCGATCTTACCATCTGCGACAGACGGGCATACCTCAAGCATATGAGACTGAAGGATTCCTTCTTTTCCAGGTACAAAGTTATATGTATAGTCTTCCATCATGGAAGTTCCTTTTGCATCTTTTACACCAGCTGTCATGATCTTCATCAGACGAACCATTGCAGCTGTCTTCCAGTCGCCTTCTGCACCGAATCCATAGCCTTTTTCCATAAGTCTCTGGATTGCAAGTCCGGGAAGCTGTTTAAGAGCACCCAGATCTCCAAAGTGTGTAACGATTGCCTGATAATTTTTCTCTTCCAGGAATTTCTCAAATCCGATCTCAATCTGAGCCTGAACTGCTACATGACGTTTAAATTCTTCCGGATCTCTTCCCTCAAGAAGAATATCATATTTGCTGTAGTATTCATCTACCAGCGCATCTACATCACCTTTAGCTACATCTTTTACATAATCAGCAATCTCATTTACAGGATAAGCATCAACTTCCCATCCGAATTTGATCTGTGCTTCTACTTTATCACCTTCTGTAACAGCTACGTTTCTCATGTTATCTGCTACACGACATACGCGGATATGGCTGCTCTCCATGATACCAACTGCTGTACGCATCCAGGAAGCAAGTCTTTCCTGAACATCTTTATCTGCCCAGTGTCCGACAATAACTTTTCTTTCGATTCCCATTCTTGTAACAATATGACCATATTCACGACCGCCATGAGCAGACTGGTTTTCATTCATAAAATCCATATCAATGGTATCATAAGGAATCTCCTCATTAAACTGTGTATGAAGATGGCAAAGCGGTTTTCTGTATTCTTTCAGACCAAGAATCCATGATTTTGCCGGTGAGAAAGTATGCATCCATGTGATAACACCTGCACAGTCCTCATCTGCATTTGCCTCATTAAATGTTTTACGGATCAGTTCGTTTGTGATCAGTGTTGGTTTCCATACTAATTCAAATGGAAGAACACCACTCTTGTTTAATTCCTCAACAATGATTCTGGAATGCTCAGCAACTTTTCTTAAGCACTCATCTCCGTAAAGATCCTGTGAACCTGTACAAAACCAGAACTTATAGTTTCTTCCTGTTTTCATGATAAAATTCCTCCCGGATTTATTTTTATTTTTTATTTATTTCATTTGTTTACAATATTTTTCTGCATGATCCCCGTATGATCAGTTCCGGATAAATCAGTCTTTCAACCTTACTTTCTTCTTCAGGAACTCCGTTGATCTTCTCAAGTATAAGCTCTGCTGCCATTTCTCCCAGCTTTTCCTGCGGATGAGCTATCGTTGTGATTCCGCTTCCTCGCTGAGCATACAGTGAATTGTCATAACCGGTAATGGAAATATCATCCGGTATCCTGACTCCCATTTTCTCCAGTTCTTCCATAACCTGAACAGCAATCTGATCATTGTAACAGACGATTCCATCCGGAAGCTGTCCGCTCTGTACCATTTCTTTTGCCATCAGTGCAGGTTTTACTTTCCTGTCCTCTGTATGAAACCAGACAACATCATCAGGATCATAGGCAATCCCTGACTCCTGTAAGGCCTTCACATATCCCTTGTGGCGCTCCAGTCCCTGCATATCGTCTGCCTTAAAGAAACCCTTGATCTTTTTATGTCCCAGTTCCAGCAGATATTTTGTTACAAGATAGCCTCCCTGTGCATCATCCATAAGAATATGAGGTTTATCCCTCATTTCTGAATAGATTCCCTGAATAAACACATACGGAATTTCAAATTTATCCAGATTCTGATAAAGATTTCTGTGTTTACAGATCATCTCACTTTTGCTTGGTTCAATGATCAGTCCATCAATATCTTTCTTCAGAAGTTCCTCCAGACATCTGGCCTCTTTCTGTCTGCTGTTTGCTGTGTTTTTCAGGATAATACTGTAACCGCTTTCTGAAAGGACATTATCCATTCCCTGTATCAGTCTCGGAAAAATATAATCAGAAATATATGTGGTCACTACCGCAATATTCTTTGAATTCTTTATATGGCGCATATTCTCAGAGCAATAAGTACCTCTTCCGTGAAATGCCTCTACATATCCGTCCTGCTCCAGGATTCCCAGTGCTTTACGAACTGTATGTCTACTCAAGGAATATTTCTGTGAAAGCTCGTTTTCTGAAGGAAGCTTCTCTCCCGGTCGGATAGCTCCTGACATAATATCACTTCTGAGCTGTTCCATCAGTGAGAAATATTTCGGCTTTCCATTATCTGTCATGTCTTCTTCCCTCCTGTATTTAGGATACAACTTGTACGCACGTACGAACAAGTTGTTTTTTATGCATAAATTATACAAAATATCGAGAGATTTTTCATTAGTTTTTTCCAAAACACCTCGAGGGATAGTGATGTGTGAACAGTAACAGTTCATCCTTTACGAAAGTTACCAATATCCGATTGATTTCAACATCACTTCGGCTCAGCTTTTTCTATACCATAACATTCATGGCAAATCCCATGTACCGCCATACGTATTTCTTTATCCAGACGTGAATTACAGGTGATCAGAGTCACCATTCTCTCCCTTTCATCAGGCTCTACTCCTGTGTCATACATGGAATTATTTTTCAATATAGATAATTGTCTCCTGTATGCAGGACTGGATAACTTGTATCCATATTCAAATGCCGGGCTTTGGGAAGATGCCTGTTCCACAGAAAAAATTTTGTACAGAAACTTTCTTTTTGGTGTTGTGATCTCAATTTCAGGACATTTTTTTAGAAATTCAGGCTGTTCATAACGGTTCAGATTTGCAAACATCATATTACCTTCTATATTATGCCCGTAAAGAATACTGTGGGAATCTGTGAAATTCTTTTTTATGTCATGTTCCAGAAAAATACATCCAAACAGATCTTCCTCTCCTCTGAAATTATGTTTCAGGTAATATTCATCATCTGCCGCCTGAACTACAGGATAAGAAATATCGGCTCCCGGGACAGTAATCCAGGCAACTGTCTGAGAGTTGATCTTTCTTAAATTTTCCCAGGAAATCCCGAAGGATTCCCTGATTTCATCTGTACAGTTTTTGTTTTTTGATTCAGAAGATCTTCTCTGTTTTTTCCTGCGTTTTTTTTCACTGTTTTTTGTACTGCTGTCTTCATCAGTTTTTTTGCCATCTGCCAATAATCCGGCACCTGCTCTGTTCTTCACCCCTGCCATTTTGGAAAGCTCTGCATATTCCTGCCTTGCTGCAAGATTCTGTTCATAACTTTTTATATAGAAGCCGGCACAATATATAAGAAGCCCAATTGCTGCTATGATCATACTTACTGCAAATGTTCTGAGTTTTTTCATTTCCGCGGCATACCCTTTATATTTCTTTTCCCGGAAACAGTTCTTCTGTAGATCACCACACCTCCTGTCAGCAGTCCCATTCCGATAAGTCCAAGAACAGCCATCATTTTAAACGGTCTGACATCTCCTGTTTTAGAACTTCCTGCCATGGAACCACCCTGATAGCTTCCGTATCCACCCGAATTTCCGTAACTGCTGCCTCCGTTTCCGGAAGTTGTGCCTCCATTATTTCCACCATTGTAAGATGCCAACGGTGCTTTCGTCGGTACAGGAGTCATTTTCGGGCAGGTTCCCGGTACAGATGGTGTTGGTGTGGCTTTTGGCTGCTCCGTCGGTTTCGGTACTTCTGTAGGTTTTGGTGTCTCTGTCGGCTTTGGTGTTTCTGTTGGTTTCGGTGTTGCAGACGGTGTTGGTGTGGCAGTGGGTTCTGCTTTTGTTTTCACATATACCTCCTGCTGCGCCGCAATTTCCGGTGAAATATCTCCTCTTGCTTTCGCTGTGTTTACAATTTTTTCAGGCTCTGTGCTTTCTGTTTTAAATACCACTTCATAGCAGACTTCAATTTTATCCATATCTGACAACGATGCTCCTGTCTGAATTACAAATCCTGTATCATCTGCCTCTATTTTGGCATCTTTCAGCTCTATGCCGTTTTTCTTCACAAAAATGCTGTCTTTTACAATAGAAGCCCCTTGGGTTTCCAGTTTATCTTCGATAACAATATTCTGATCTGTGACATCCTCACGCAGTTGTCTTACTGTCAGCTTATAGTATCCTTTCTCACCGGACGCATACTCTTTCTTATCTGATTCCTTCACAATTTCCAGAATCGGACTGTGTACCTCTGTCTCTGTTTCCCCGGTTGCAGGTATCTTTTCACTGCTGTCTGCAACTGCAGTATTGTGCACTTTCTGTCCTGCCAGGGCTGCATCAATCACTGCTGCCTGATATTCCACGATCATACTTTTCTGTTCCTGACAGTCCAGAGGATTATACATTACCTGCTCAAAAAGACCGCCTTTATCATTATCGCAGATACTATATCTGCTGTCCCTGACCAGTGTCCTGCCTGTTGACATCAGGAAAGTATTATCATCATTGATCTGTACATCAGCATCTGCCACATTTCCTTTCTCATCCATCAGAATCACCGAATCCTTCAGAAGACGTACTCCCTGAGTATCGATCACATCCTGCAGAGTAACATTACGCGCCACACATCCGGTCTGCTCCTGTGTCAGGACAATGCGGTATGTAATAATATCACCATATTTGTAAAATGGTTTGTCCGTCGTCTTCTCTACGTTAAGAACAGGCGAGTTCACCCAGATTTTTGAGGAGTCCTTTACTTTCTGTGCATTATCTGCATACGCCTGTGCTGTATTTACAATCTCCATCCCATTTACGCTTTCCTGCGCAGTACAGCGGAAATTAACAGTCACAGGTGTCTGATACGGAAGATCTGAAATCGTCACGATCCATCCGGTTCCCTGACGTGTAACCTGACAGCTGACCGGTTTTTCCACTGTTTCTTTATAATTTTCCGGATTCAGCTGATTTCCTGCATCATCAGTTCCTGCCACCGGATTCTGAATAACAGCCGGAACACCGCTTACAGTAACAGCATCTTCAGCTCCGTCCAGAGCCAGCCCTTCAGGAAGGGAAAGATCACTGATCACAAGATTTCTTGCGATAGATCCCTTCTGAAGATTATTAACCGTAACCTGATAATTCACCTGTTCTCCTACCCGAAATTCATTTTCCGCACGTCCGTCCCCGGCTGCCAGATATGGATTCTGAAAACTTTTCTCAATAGAAAGAACTGCTGTATTTACATACACTTCTGCGTCATCCTGTGAAACAGGGGCATTCTGCGCCTGCACATTGGCAACATTAATGCTTTCCATTCCATTTGCCGCTTCCGCAACTGTGCAAAGGAAAGAAATCATAACCGGAGTATTTGCCGGAAGATCTGAAATGTTCAGTCTCCATCCGCTTCCCTCCTGAAGAAATTCATAATTCACCGGTTTCTCTGATGTCTCATTATAAAATTCCGGATTGAGCTGGTTCAAAACATCTTTGGTCCCTGCTGTCAGCTGCGTAATATTCTGTGGGATTCCGCTTACCGATACATCCTCTGCCGATGAAAGCGCAAGTCCTGCCGGCATACCGGTATCCCAGACAGTTACGTTCCGGGCCACTGTACCTGCTTTTTTATTCTCCACCACCACATTGTACTGTACCTGTTCTCCGACCTGCCATTCATAATGATCTGCAGATTTCTCAATCCAGAATTCTCCTGAATTTACATATACTTCTGCATCATCAGATCTCTCATCTGTATTAGCAGCTTTTACAGTTGCTGCATTTACGCTTTCGTGTCCATTTGCCTCTTCCTGTGCGATACAATGGAAAATAATCGTTACAGGCTGACTGTATGGCACATAAGAACAATAAAAGGAAAATCCGTTCTCATCTGCATTCAACTGAGAATCCACAGATCTCGCTTCATATGCCTGTCCTGTTTTCTTATCCGGTACGGGATAGTTTACCTGTTGCTGAACTCCCAGTACTTCCATGCTCTGTGCACCACCTGCCAGAACCAGTCCCTGCGGCAGACCAATATCAGTAATAGTTACATCTTTTGCAATTGTTCCTGCCGTTACATTATTCACCACGATCCGGTAAGCTACCTGCTCTCCTGCCTGCCATTCATATTTGTCTGCTGTTTTATCAATTTCAAGCTGTGGACTGTTCGGCCATACTTCTGCCATATCCTTTCTGGATTCCTGTTCTCCTGTCTCAGGATTGATCAGATTATCCGCTGTTGCAGTCACAATATTTTCCCATTCCTGTCCATTGGAATCCGCAGATGCCTGACATTTAAAACGGATTGTGATCGTCTCCCCATACTTCAGGGACGGACACTCTGCTTTCCATCCATTTTCTCCCTGTCCGGTAAGCGTACAGTTCTCGCCTCCCTGACTTGTCTCTACAGCATACTGCCCTTCCAGAAACTGCAGACATGATGGAAGCTCGTCTGTAATAACAACATTTACTGCTTTTACATCCTGTTTTGTCTGAGAAACCAGAACCTCATAATCTATGATATCTCCCGTTTTCCATTCATACTGAGAAGTATTTTTCTTTACTTCCAGTTCCGGTGGAATCACACCCTTTACCCACACTGTTTCCGTATCCATTGTATCTCCGCTTCCGTTTGTACGTTCATAACTCATGGATGCATGGTTTGGTACAAGAATACTGTATCCATCCTCTGCAAGGTATTTTGAAATGTTAATTTCTGATTCCGGTCTCTGGCGTACTTTTAAAGTAAATGTGTAAGTCTGATTATCTGTAAATGCTTCATCCTGAAGGCTCTCTGCTTTGGCCCTGCAGGTCACTTTCTGTCCTTCAACAGCAACATCAAACCAGTCTGTCACTGTCTGCCCTGCATCATTCACAATACTGACTTTTGATGCATCCTCTATAGTAAGACAATCCTCAAGTATATCCTGTACCACAAAGGATTTCAGTCTATTGGGTGTCACCTCCGCCCGGATCATATACTGGAATTCCTGTCCCTGACGAATGCCAAAAGGTTTTTCTTTTGATGTGGCAGCTGCCTGTTCCCATGTACAGTTTGCCTCTCCCACACGTTTCTCAGGCGCTTTTTTCATCTCAACATCACCGAAACAATAGGATGTAAAATCAAAATATGCATATGCTTTGCAGTATTTCTGTCCTTTAAAGTTCGGACAATAACTGTTGCCTGATGGATCCAGATATTTATTTCTTGTAATCTCTGCCCATCTTTCCTGAGAACCGGCTTTTGCAATGGCATCTTCACGACTTTTATCCCATTTATCCAGTCTGAACTGATGACAGAATTCTACCGTAAAATTATCTGTATTATAAAAAAGATTCAGCCATCCTCTCGGATCATCCGGCTCAACGGAACCAAGGGGTGAGCTTACAGAATTCCCATCTACCGTCAGATAATCATTGTTTTTCAGAACATATGCATTATCCAGACTGCTGTCTGACGGAATACGGACTCCCTGTCCCGCATCAATATCACGTATGGTTCCATGGCCACTGATCGGCAGTGTTTCTTCTGTTCCATGCTTCAGAAACTGAAACTTAACCTTTGCGTATCCTACAGAATAAATAAATACACCGATACTGTTTTTGGAAAAGCCAACCATTGGATAAGCTTCATTATCTTTCCATGCAAACGTAGCTCCGCCTTTATTCTGAACAATCGATTCTGCAGTGCGCAGATCATAACGGGGTTCTGCATTCTCTACTCCCACAAGAATGAGTCTGACATCAACAATATTTCCATTTCCATCTTTTCCTACATTGTTATAACGCATCCCTGCGCTTCCGGCTTTATAGTCCGCTCCTACACGAACGCACTCTGTGTCACGTTCACTTTTTCCATTGTCTGAAAAAGCTTCCCTGTCCAGATTATCACACCCAAAAGATTCATATGTGGTAATTCCGGGCTGAAACTTCATGTTAAAGCGATAACCATAATCTACCACCTTGTCACTGTCCCATGTTTCTACAGTTAACGGTGCCGCCTGAGTTACGCAGACAGGCACAAGCCCCAGAATTGCCTGCAGAATAAAAAGCATTGCAAGCAGCAAAGCTCCAAGGCGTTCTTTCAGTTTGAAATTGTGTTTCATTTTCCGTCTCCTTTCCGAACAAAAAATATAAAAATGAATGTGGGATTTTTCCCTGCACCTGGCAGGATTAAAGAATAGAAATAAGTTGAGATTGTATGATTATAAATATTCAAGGGGAATTAATATCGTGAAACAAGAACGTTTACACTTAAGATTTTAAGATTCTGCGCAGGGTTTCTTTTCTGAAACCCTGCACAGATTTTCATTGATCATTTCTTTTCTTCAGCCATGAAAGAAAATAAAGAATAATTGCAAGAATAATAAAAAACGGAATCGCAACTCCGATTATCAGTATCAGTAAAACAATTATAACAGCCGCCGCTGCAATAACAACAGCCTTGCCATGCCAGGTAGAAAGATCGATTACTTTTTTCCATCTTTTCTCCTGCTGATGAGGAAGCTCTGTCTCATTGCCATAACTACTTCCGTAAGAAGAATACTCTCCGTAATCTTCCTGTGTACTTCCATCATCTGTATCGATCAGAGTTTTTGCTATCAGATGCGGGTCTCCCAGTTCCTGCAGTACTTCCTGCTCTGAACGTCCGCCACGTACCTGAGACTGTATATAATCTTCATAATACCTGATATGTGCTGCTGCTTTGCCCTCCTGCATCTGCCCGGCAAGCTGGCTTCTCAGGATTTCCAAAAATTCTTTTCTGTTCATCTTCTACACTCCATTTTGCCAGAAATACATATCAAAACTCTACTGCTCTCTCCGTTATCAGTAACGTTCGTACTCTTATTTTACCATATATACCGCAGGTAGCAACTAATATAATCATAAACTTTTTATGAAATTCTTATAAACACATATATCGTTTTGGAAATAACACTGCAAATCCACTCGGATTCTCCTGCTTTCGTCATTTTCCGACAATTTTTGCATACATCTCCGGTCTGCGGTCTCTGAAAAGTCCCCAGTTCAGTCTGTCTGCCTTTAATGCATCCAGGTCAAAAGTGCTTACAAGCACCCCCTCTTCCCCTCCGGGCAGTTCTGCACAGAGAGCACCTGTGTTGTCTGTGATAAAAGAAGAGCCGTAAAAATTAAGAGCAGATTTCTGCATTCCGTTTTCCGGACATGGCTCTACTGTTTCCTCACCGATTCTGTTGGCAGCGATCACAGGGATCAGGTTGGAGGCAGCGTGTCCCTGCATACATCTTCTCCAGTGTTCCATGCTGTCGCATTCCAGGATGGGTTCACTTCCGATGGCAGTGGGATAAAAGAGAAGCTCTGCTCCCTGCAGTGCCATACATCTTGCCGTTTCCGGGAACCACTGATCCCAGCAGATTCCAACTCCAATGGTTCCAAATCTGGTATCAAAAACCTTAAAGCCGGTATCTCCCGGTGTGAAATAGAATTTTTCCTGATAATAATGGTCATCCGGAATATGTGTTTTCCGATAAATGCCGAGATTCTTTCCATCTGCATCCAGAACCGCAACGCTGTTATAAGTATTATTGACCTCTTTTTCATAAAAGCTGACCGGAATCACAATCCCCAACTCTGCCGCTACCCTGCTGAAATGACGCACTGCAGGGTTTTCCTCTGCAGTCTGCGCATATTCATAATACTCATATCTGCGCTCCTGGCAGAAATAGGGCCGTTCAAAAAGCTCCGGCAGAAGAACAATCTCAGCTCCCTTTGCTGCTGCCTGACGCACCAGTTCCTCTGCATGGGCAATATTTTTCTCCACACTTTTACTGCATTTCATCTGAACTGCTGCCACTGTTACATTTCTCATCCTGTCTGTTCCTCCTGCTCCTGTTTACATAAGTAAGTTTTTTCATAACTTTCAGGTAATAACCCTCAAACACATGACTCTCAAAGTTTTCTGCATCAAGGTCAGATATTTTTTCCGGGAATCTGCTGGGTGATACAGTGAATATTTCCACCGCCAACAATGATGGCTCTGGCATCAATGGGATAAATCCTTCTTTCAGGAAAACACTTCTGCAGAATCTCCACTGCCCTTTTGTCATTTTCATCCCCAAATTGTGGAAGGATGATCCCTCCATTGGAAATATAGAAATTCACGTAACTGGCAGCCATCCGTTCTCCTGCTTCCCGTTCGTCTTCTCCCTCTTCAAACACAAAGCCATCCACATCTTCCTGGGTAAGGCAGACCGGTTTCTGAGGAATCGGAAGCTTATGAATCTTAAATTTTCTGCCCTTTGCATCTGTTTCCTGTTCCAGCACCTTCAGATCAGCCAAAGACATGGCATACTGCGGATCTGTCTCATCCTCTGTCCATGCAAGCACAACCTCTCCGGGCCTTACAAAAGCGCACACGTTATCCACATGCTCATTGGTTTCATCCTGATAGATTCCACATGGAAGCCAGATAATCTTGTGGACACCGAGCCAGTACTTCAACTGTTCCTCTATCTGTTCCCTGCTCATCTGAGGATTGCGTCCCTGACTCAGAAGACAGGCCTCTGTAACAATCAGAGTCCCCTCTCCGTCAGAATGGATGGAACCGCCCTCCAGCACAAAAGGTCTGGCATCCAGACATGGACAACCGAGAGTCCTGCAGATAAAGGCAGCCACCCTGTCATCCTTTTCCCAGTTCCGGTAAAGCCCGTCAAAGGTACCTCCCCAGGCATTAAACTGCCAGTCAACTCCACAGACCGCCCCTTTCTCATCCAGAACCATGGTTGCTCCCACATCTCTGGCCCAGGCGTCATCTGTCTCGCATTCCAGCAAAGTCACACCGGAAACATTCCCAAGCTGATTCTTTGCATTCTCCATCTGAGCTTTGGAAACCAGCATATACACCTTTTCGCTCACTCCAATAGCCTCTGCAACTTTCACAAATGCTTTCTGTGCTTCCCTTGCCCCATAATTCCAGGAACCGGGACGTTCCGGCCAGATCATCACACATCCCTCATGAGGCTCAAATTCTCCGGGCATACGATATTTTGTTCTGTTCTTCTCTGTAACTTCCATGTCTGTCTCCTTTTCTTTGATAGCCCGGCAGATATCAGGAAAGCCGGCTCTTAAAGTCTTCGTATCCGAAATGTCTGATAACCTCACACTCTCCGTCCTCATGCATAACCGCAATATCCGGCAGCGGCATACCGTTAAATGTATTATTCTTCACCATAGAATAAATCGCCATATCCATAAAATACAGCTTGTCCCCGATCTGGATCTCTCTGTCAAAGGAATAATCTCCGATCACATCTCCTGCCAGGCAGGTGCAGGAAGATAAGCGGTAGGTATATGCCTTCTCCCCTGCTTCCCCGCTGTCCTTAAGAGGCGGACGATAGGGCATCTCCAGCACATCCGGCATATGGCAGGCTGCAGAAGCATCCAAAATCAGCGTTCTGATCTCATTTTCCACAATGTCCATAACCTCTGTCACCAGATATCCGGCATTCAGGGCAACAGCCTCCCCGGGCTCCAGATAAATATCCAGATCATAGGTTTCCTTCATATGCTGAATACATTTTTCCAGGAGCTTTACATTATAATCCTCTCTGGTAATATGATGTCCGCCACCCATATTCAGCCAGGAAACCTCAGACAGAAATTCTCCAAACTTCTCCTCTACCGCCTGCAATGTTTTCTCCAGGTCATCCGCATTCTGTTCGCAGAGCGTATGAAAATGCAGTCCGTCGATCCATTTCAGACATTCCCCGTCAAAGTTCTCTCTGGTAACCCCCAGCCTTGAACCCGGCGCACAGGGATCATAGATCGCATGATCCCCCTGAGTGGAGCATTCCGGATTAATACGGAGTCCCAGACTGGCTCCGGTACACACTTCTTTAAATTTCTTCAGCTGTGCTGTGGAATTAAAGATAATATGGTCACAGATCCGATCCAGTTCCTCTATATCTTCTGTACGGTAAGCAGGGGAAAAAACATGATTCTCTTTCCCCATCTCTTCATATCCAAGCCTTGCCTCAAACAGACCGCTGGCAGTGGTACCTGCCAGATATTTTCCGATCATGGGATACAGAGCAAAACCGGAAAACGCTTTCTGCGCCAGAAGGATCTTACACCCGGTATCCTCCTGGACTTTTTTCAAAATCTCCAGATTCTCCCGCATCTTCTTCTCATCGATCACATAGCAGGGAGTTTGCAGTTGATCAATCTTCATTGGCTTTCCAGACCTTTACCAGTTCAGGATCTTCGCAGACTTTCCATGGAAGTCCCCATTTGTTCAGTGCTTCCATATATGGATCCGGATCAAATTCTTCCACATTAAATACACCCGGCTTCTTCCACTGTCCGGTCACTACCATCATGGAACCGATCATAGCCGGAACACCTGTTGTATAGGAGATTGCCTGGGATTCCACCTCTTTATAGCATTCCTGATGATCACATACATTATAAATATAAATACTTTTCTCTTTTCCGTCCTTAACACCTGTGAAAATACAGCCGATATTTGTTTTACCCACTGTTCTCGGACCCAAAGATGCAGGATCCGGCAGAAGAGCTTTCAAAAACTGGATCGGCACGATCTCCTGTCCATTAAATTCCACAGGTGCGGTGGAAAGCATTCCTACATTTTCCAGACATTTCATATGTGTCAGATAGCTCTGTCCGAATGTCATAAAGAAACGGATCCTCTGTACTCCCGGAATATTTTTTGCCAGTGATTCAATCTCTTCATGATGAAGAAGATACATATCCTTCTTTCCTACCTCAGGGAAATCATAGACAGATTTAAATTCCATAGGCTCTGTTTCTACCCAATGTCCGTCTTCCCAGTAGGAACCATTTGCGGAAACCTCTCGAAGATTGATCTCCGGGTTAAAGTTTGTGGCAAAAGGATATCCATGATCACCGCCGTTACAGTCCAGAATATCAATGGTATGGATTTCATCAAAATAATGCTTCAAGGCATAGGCACTGAATACACTGGTAACACCCGGATCAAAACCGGTTCCCAGAAGAGCAGTCAGTCCTGCTTCCTTAAATTTCTCATTATAAGCCCACTGCCAGGAATAATCGAAATATGCAGTAAAGCCTTTTTCTTTACATCTCTTTTCGTAGATTGCACGCCATGTGGGATCTTCTGTATCCTCTGCTTCATAATTGGCAGTATCAATATAATCCGCACCGGCTTCCAGACATGCATCCATGATGGTAAGATCCTGATATGGAAGTGCCACATTCAGGACAGCATCCGGCTTATAGGCTCTGATCAATTCTGCGACCTCTGCTGCATTATCCGCATCTACCTTTGCTGTCTCAATTTTTGTCTTCGTTGTACTTTCAATCTTCTTTTTGAGTGCATCGCATTTTTCCTTTGTCCTGCTTGCGATCATAATCTCTGTAAAAACATCGCTGTTCTGACAGCATTTGCGAATTGCCACTGAAGCTACCCCACCACATCCGATTACCAATAATCTACTCATAAACTGTTTTCCTCCTCTTCCAGTAAATCTTCTACATATTTTGGAAGCATAAATGCTCCTCTGTGAAGGTTTGTTGTATAATACCATGTTTCTATATTAAGATTATCAAACCTCTCCGGCCTGAAATCTTCCAGTGGATGATATTTCTTTGATGCAAATCCAAAAAGCCAGTATCCCGAGGGACAGGTAGGGATATGTGCCTGATAAACCCTGCTCACCGGAAATGACCGGAAAACCTTTCTGTGCATCTTTCTGCATTCCACCTCATCCTCATCATAAAAAGGACTTCCATGCTGATAAACCATGATTCCGTCATCTCTGAGAGCCTTATAACAGCTTCCGTAGAATTCCTTTGTAAAAAGTCCCTCTGTATGTCCCAGCGGATCTGTGGAATCATTGATGATCAGGTCATATCTGGCCTTTTTATTCCGCAGGAACCGAAGGCCGTCTTCATAATAAATGTTGACTCTCTCATCCTTCAGTCCCTGGGCAATATCCGGAAACATCTCCGCACATACATCCACAAACATTTTATCGGATTCCACCACATCAATGCTCTCAATCTGTGGATAATGGATCAGTTCTCTGGCAACTCCACCGTCACCGCCACCGATAATCAGAACATTTTTTACATTGGGATGTACTGTCATTGGCACATGCGTGACCATTTCATCATAAATAAATTCATCCTTGTCAGAAAATACGATCTCACCGTCCAGAGCCACAAATCTTCCAAATTCTTCAGACTCAAACACATCGATTCTCTGAAATTCACTTTCCCCTGAAAATAACTGTCGGTTAATCCGGACAGAAAGCTTTACATTTCCTGTATGGAACTCGGAATACCATAATTCCATGATCAGATACCCCCTTTCAGAACCTGAAGATATTCTACCTTCGGATCCTCCATTCCCTGCATGGAACAGCCTTTGTCTCTTGCATAAAGAATGTATTCTACAATTTCCTGTGTCACCATTTCCCCAGGAGCAAGAATCGGGATTCCCGGAGGATAACACATAACAAATTCACCGCTGATCCTGCCTGCCGTCTGTTCCATGGGCAGAGATTCTTTCTCCGCATAAAATGCCTGCTGTGGAGACGCCACCACTGCAGGTGCGATATATTCCCCGGAAAGCATACCTGTGCTGTCCTTCTTATACAGACGTTCAATATCAGCCAATGCCCCTACCAGTCTCTCAATATCCTGAAGCCTGTCTCCAATGGAAATGTAAGCCAGAATATTACAGATATCTCCAAACTCGATCTGAATATCATATTCATCTCTGAGAAGATCATAAACTTCAATACCTGCCAGCCCATTTCCCAGTGTATAAATGGAGAGTTTTGTAACATCAAAATCAAAAACACTGGTTCCATTGATCAGATCCATACCATATGCATAATAACCGCCGATCTCATTGATCTCCTCTCTGGCATACTGCGCCATCCCTGCAACCTTTTCAAAGGATTCCTCTCCCCTGAGTGCCAGATTTCTTCTGGAGATATCCAGACTGGACAACAGAAGATAAGAAGCGCTTGTGGTCTGAGTCAGATTGATGATCTGGCGCACTTTCTCTGCATTCATACTCTTATTCAAAAGCAGCAGCGAACTCTGTGTCAGACTTCCGCCGGATTTGTGCATGGAAACTGCCGCCATGTCAGCACCTGCCGCCATTCCGGATACAGGAAGGTTTCTGCCGAAATAAAGATGGGTTCCATGAGCCTCATCTGCCAGCACCTTCATTCCTCTTGCATGAGCCTTCTTTACGATAGTCCGCAGATCCGAACAGATTCCATAATAGGTAGGGTTATTTACAAGAACTGCCACCGCATCCGGATTCTCATCCATAGCCTTCTCCACCTGACTGACTTCCATGCCAAGGGAAATGCCCAGCTGCGCATTCACCTCCGGGTTTACATAAACCGGAATTGCACCGCACAGTACCAGGGCATTGATGGCACTTTTATGTACATTTCGCGGCAGAATGATCTTATCCCCTGCCTTGCAGACAGACAGGATCATGCTCTGCACTGCAGATGTGGTTCCTCCTACCATAAGGAATGCATGCGCTGCGCCAAAAGCATCTGCTGCAAGCTCCTCCGCTTCTCTGATCACCGAAACCGGGTGGCAGAGATTGTCCAGCGGCTTCATAGAATTAACATCCAGCCCCACACATTTCTCTCCCAGCAACTGTGCAAGCTCCGGATTTCCTCTTCCTCTTTTATGTCCCGGCACATCAAAGGGAACGACTCTCTTCTTTCGGAAACGTTCCAGTGCTTCATATATGGGCGCATGCTGTTGTCTTTCATAATCCATTTGACATGTTCCTCTTTTCCTGTCGTCATGTACCGGCAAATACAGTTCTATCATTCAGCAATTGTATACTGCCTCAAACCGGCACAATGATTCAATTATTTCTCTATATATTCAAGTCGAACGCATGTGAGACACATCCTCGCAAAGCGTTTATCTCCAACCATATCCTTTATATTTGCTATATCTGCACAAAAAAAGAAGCAGATAAGTTCATTCACCATCTGCTTCTCTCATGATCTATAGAATTTCTCAGGCTCTGTCTCTTTATATACTGACCGGATTTCCCGTATAAATCCGTCTGTATCCTGTGCCTGTTCCCGTATTCTGAAATATTCATGACTGCTGTCGTCTTCAATCGCTGGCAAATATATGCTATGCTCTTATTGACCGTTTCACAAGATGATGTGTGCTTACGCACTGATTATTATAAAGTAATCAACTTATAAAATTTGAGCTTCTAACTCAATCAATAATGTGGTGTCTCCCACCCGGCAACTGCCCCGCCTGTCCGTATGGCTTAACATTCAGAAACTGTCTCTGAATGTGAGCAAATATTTGCATGAAAACGATAGTGTCTTTTCATACTAAAGATGAGAATAACATATCTTCTGAACTGTTGTCAATTCCATTTTCCATATTTTGCACAGTCTTTACCCGCTTTTTATATTTTCTTCATTTATCAGGGAAAACTATGTCTATTTTTTAACAATTTCTTTCCTTGAGAAAACGTATTTTCTTTCATTACCAGGGATTACGATTCTCTTCTCTTATCAATTTGCACAACTTTTATCCAGTTTACTCACATTTTTTGACGTTTCAACAAAAATTTTCTTGACATTTTTTTCTCAAAATGATATATTGTATTCATCAATTGAAAGAACCTTCGAGTACTGACGGAAAGAGTGGAGTGCAAACCACGTGGAGTCGGAGGTTTGTGGGAGCCGACCGTCTGGGCAGTATTTGAAATATTCAGATACTGGCCTTTTTTTATAACTTTCAGGGCAGAAATCAGGAATACCAGGCAGACCGGCCAATACTTCTTTCAATTAATAATTGTTGCTGATCGCGGAGTGAACAGCAACAGAAGTTTTTCATGTTATGCGGAAACGAAAGGAGAAAAACAATTATGGGATTCAAATCAGACATTGAAATTGCACAGGAATGCGAGATGCTTCCAATTACTCAGATCGCAGAGAAAGCAGGTATTGACGACAAATATCTGGAGCAGTACGGAAAATACAAAGCAAAAATCGACTACAATCTTCTGAAAGAAAGTGATAAGAAGGATGGAAAATTAATCCTCGTTACAGCTATCAACCCAACTCCAGCAGGAGAAGGTAAAACTACTACTACTGTAGGTCTTGCAGATGGTATGCAGAGACTTGGCAAGAGTGTTATGGTAGCTCTTCGTGAGCCATCCTTAGGACCGGTATTCGGTGTAAAAGGTGGTGCAGCAGGCGGCGGATATGCACAGGTTGTTCCTATGGAAGATATTAACCTTCACTTCACAGGTGACTTCCATGCCATTGGCGCAGCTAACAACTTACTGGCAGCTATGATCGATAACCATATCTTCCAGGGCAATGCATTAAACATCGACCCACGTAAGATCACATGGAGAAGATGTGTAGATATGAACGACCGTCAGCTTCGTAACGTAGTAGATGGTCTTGGCGGAAAGACAAACGGTATGCCTCGTGAAGACGGATACGACATCACAGTTGCATCTGAAATCATGGCAGTTCTCTGTCTTGCAAGCGACATCAAAGACCTGAAAGAAAGATTATCCAAGATCATCATCGGATATACATACGGAAAAGTTTCCGAGCAGAAACCTGTAACAGCAGGTGACCTTCACGCAGAAGGCGCTATGACAGCCCTGTTAAAAGATGCTCTGAAACCAAACCTTGTACAGACTCTGGAACACGTTCCTGCAATCGTACATGGCGGACCATTCGCAAACATCGCTCATGGATGTAACTCTGTAACAGCTACAAAGATGGCTATGAAGCTTGCTGATTATGCAATCACAGAAGCTGGTTTCGGTGCTGACCTTGGTGCTGAGAAATTCCTTGATATCAAATGCCGTATGGCTGGTTTAAAACCAAGCGCAGTTGTAATCGTAGCTACAGTACGTGCCCTGAAATACAACGGCGGCGTTGCTAAAGCTGACCTTAACAATGAAAACCTGGAAGCTCTTGAAAAAGGTATCCCGAACCTGTTAAAACACGTTTCCAACATCAAAAACGTATACAAACTTCCATGTGTTGTTGCTATCAACGCATTCCCTACAGATACAAAAGCAGAGCTTGACTTTGTAGAAGCTAAATGTAAAGAACTGGGCGTTAACGTTGCTCTTTCTGAAGTATGGGCAAAAGGCGGCGAAGGCGGAATCAAACTTGCAGAAGAAGTTATCCGTCTTGTTGAAGAACCAAACGACTTCTCCTATGCATATGAACTGGAAGGTTCTATCGAAGACAAACTGAACCAGATCGTTCAGAAAGTATATGGCGGTAAGAAAGTAGTTCTGACAGCTAACGCTCAGAAACAGGCGAAACAGTTAGAAGCTCTTGGCTTTGGCAACTGCCCGATCTGTGTAGCTAAGACACAGTACAGCTTAACAGATGACCAGACTAAACTGGGTGCTCCTACTGACTTCGAAGTTACAGTACGTAACCTGAAGATTTCCGCTGGTGCAGGATTCATCGTAGCTCTTACAGGCGAGATCATGACAATGCCAGGTCTTCCTAAAGTTCCGGCTGCTGAGAGAATCGACGTAGACGAGACAGGTAAGATCACAGGTCTGTTCTAATCCGGTTGAAATCAATCGAATAATTCAAAAATATAAAAATCATATTTATATATGATATGTGTCCAGACGATTTTACAGGCGGGAAGATTTTCCCGCCTGTTTTTTTCTTTATTTTTTTATAAGATAATCTTTTCCGGAAATACCAGGTTCCGTCATATGGATCGGATCCAGAATGCGATTAAGTTCATCCTCGTCCATAAGCTTTTCTTTCAGAATCAGACTTCTTACAGATTCGCCTGTCTTAATTGCCTTTTTTGCAATATCCGCAGCCTTCTGATATCCAAGATGGGGGCTGATTGCAGTGATAATACCTACACTGTTTTCTACCAGATAACGGCATCTTTCTTCATTTGCCGTAATTCCTACAATACAATTATCTACCAATGTCTGGACTGCATAGCCAAGAGTATCGATAGACTGAAACATGCAATAGAAAATAATCGGCTCAAACGCATTTAATTCCAGCTGACCAGCCTCTGCAGCCATGGTAATGGTAACATCATTACCAATAATATTAAAAGCAACCTGATTCACTACTTCAGGAATAACCGGATTAACTTTACCTGGCATAATAGAGGAACCATTCTGTTTTGCCGGAAGATTAATCTCCCCAAAACCAGTACGTGGACCGGAGGACATCAGACGGAGATCATTTGACATTTTGGAAAGAGTTACCGCACATGCTTTCACAGCACCGGAAACAGCTACAAATGGATCCAGATTCTGAGTGGAATCAATCAGATCAAAAGCCTGTATAAAGTCCATTCCCGATATTTCAGTGAGATTTGGAACAATTCTTCTCAGATAGCCCTCATCTGCATTAATTCCTGTTCCAATAGCAGTACCTCCCATATTAAGAGTCCGCATTTCATCCATTGCTTTATCCATTCTGTGGATATCACGCATGATTGCTACCGAATATGCCTTAAATTCCTGTCCCAGACGAATTGGTACTGCATCCTGCATCTGTGTACGCCCCATTTTTATTATGTGATCAAACTCTGTAGCTTTTTCATTAAGAGCATCATAGAGGCGAAGAAGCTGTTTTTTCAGATTCTGCAACAAACGAAGAGAAGTCATTTTACCGGCAGTAGGAATCACGTCATTGGTAGACTGTCCACAATTCACATCATCGTTAGGATTTATAATTGTATAATCGCCCTTTTTTCCTCCCAGTATCTCAATCGCGCGATTTGCAATTACTTCATTGGCATTCATATTTAAAGATGTGCCAGCTCCTCCCTGAACAGGATCCACAATAAATTCATTATGGAATTTTCCTGAAACAATTTCATCACATGCCTGGACAATCGCCTGTGCTTTTTTCTTCTCAAGAAGCCCCACCTCACAATTGGTTATCGCTGCTGCTTTTTTTATGTATGCAAGACTGTTAATAATTTCCGGATGCATATTCAGCCCCGTAATGTGGAAAT
>ERZ857693.522-NODE-522-length-58707-cov-13.137318_pt1 | contig 58707 bp, 49 predicted proteins | sample MGYA00519765_ERZ857693 | MGnify/ENA primary metagenome ERZ857693 (study PRJEB31778, sample SAMEA3449354) | human gut metagenome | biome: human gut; feature: human-associated habitat; material: faeces | place: United Kingdom | collected 2010/2012 ... | reverse complement strand
CATAGCTTTTATAATATTTGGAATGTAATGCTGCGGCGTACAATTGATCAGCATATGGATATGATCCTCATTCATATTCATTTCCAAGATTTGAAAACCATTATCCTTTGAAATCTGAGTCAGCAGCTCTTTTAAATTTGTTGCGACCTGTCCATTCAAGACATAACGGCGATACTTCACACACCATACGATATGATACTGTATAGAATAGACATAGCTCTTCCTTTAACAACTTCCATACGTTTTTTTCTCATTAATATTATAACATCTGTATATATTTAAAGCACTATATTTATCATTTATAATTAAATTATTTATCTAACATTTGCCAATCTAAGAACACTCGTGACTTTAGTCATGAGTGTTCTTAGATTGCACTATAAAATAGATAAAACTATGATAAAATAAGATACAGATAAACATATAGAAAGGATTTTACGAATGGCATATCAAGCGTTATATAGAAAATATAGACCAACGAATTTTGATGAAGTTGTTGGACAAACACATATAATTCAGACATTGAAAAATGCGATTGTTCAAAATCGTATTGCTCATGCTTATTTATTTTGTGGTCCTAGAGGAACAGGAAAAACTTCAATCGCAAAAATATTTGCGAAGACACTAAATTGTACGAATAATCAAGATGCTCCTTGTGGAGTTTGTGAGAACTGTAAAATGGCTGCGAATGGAAGTCATCCAGATATTATTGAAATTGATGCCGCCAGCAACAATGGTGTAGATGAAGTAAGAAATCTGATTGATAAAGTGAAGTATGCTCCAATGCAGGGAAAATATAAAATTTATATTATTGATGAAGTTCATATGATGACATCTGGAGCATTCAATGCATTGTTAAAAACAATCGAGGAACCTCCTGCTCATGTAATTTTTATTTTTGCGACTACAGAACCTAATAAAGTTTTACCAACTATTATTTCTCGTTGTCAAAGATTTGACTTTAATAAAGTGAGTATGCATGACATTAAATATAGATTATCTGTTGTTTGTAAAAACGAAGGAATTGAAATTGATGAGAATGGATTAACGTTAATTGCTCAATTGGCTGATGGAGGAATGCGAGATGCGTTATCCATATTGGATCAATGTGTTGCATACTGTTCATCTCATATTGATGTGAATGATATTCGTAAAATTTATGGTGTCGTAACATCTGAAGATATTGGAAAATTATTTTATTCAGTATATAAAAAAGATGTAGATAGTTTTGTCAAAGATATTCAGAAATATTCAGATATGGGAATGGATATTAAACGATTGACAGCAGACTTTATTCATATGTTGAAGGATAGTCTGATTTTAGATTATTCTGAAAATTCAACTCTAGTTTCAGATATGAACAAAGATATGATTCGGAAATATTTCAAATTAGCACCTATTAATTTCAGAATTAAGTGTATGGAAGAATTGATGGATACATATAATAAATATACATATGCATCTAACGCACTAGATTACTTAGAAGCCTCTTTATTAAAGATTTCAAGTTATTCATATGAATCGAAAACACATATTATTGATTCAGATCATAATGATTTTAAAGAGGTAGAGGAAGAAGAAAACTATGAAACATCATATGACGATACTTCTGATGACTCAGATATAATTGAGAAAAACACTCAAAAAGATGATAATAATGGGGTTTTAGAGAAATCTGAAATTTCTGATGTTTCACGTGAAACATTAAAACAGTCAGAAAATAAAAATAATAAAATCATATTAAACGATGAATTTGTCATTCAATTGTTAGTTGGAGCTACAAAGATGGAAAGAAGTATTGATACGAATAAGTTCAATAATATAGGACAATTCATATCAAGTTTAGAATTTGGAAAATATGCGGCTACATTGAGAAATAGTACTATTATGGCTAGTGGATCTAATTATATTGTCGTATGTGTATCTAGTGAAATCTTTGCGAAACAAATAAATGAATTTGAACTGAATTATGGATATGAAGATTTCATGGAAGTGTTATTAGGAAAAGCAAAGAAAGTATTCGCATTGGATAAGACACAACAATCTCGCGTACTGGATGAGTTTAAAGAAAGAATGATTAGTGGTAATCTTCCAGAACCATTTCAAGTTCATTTAAAAAGAAAAGACGCAGAATCTGAAAATAATATGAGTATTGAAGACCATATGAAAAGTTTGTTTCCTAATATAGAAATAAAAGAAGATTAGAAGGTGAAGCATGTACCCAAAAACATTTGATGATTTAATATATGAATTTCAGAAATTACCAGGAGTAGGTGCTAAAACGGCAGAGAGATATGCATTTACTGTATTAGGGTGGTCTGATGAAGAAATATCTGAATTGGCAGAAACGCTAGTAAATTTAAAAAAGAAGGTAAAGAAGTGTACGCGATGTGGTAATTTAACAGAAGATGAGCTTTGTGAGTTTTGTAAGAACTCTAATAGGAATCAGAATATCATATGCGTGGTACAAAATCCGAAAGATATATCAGTAATAGAGTCTATGCAGCAATATAATGGTGTATATCATGTACTAGATGGATTGATCAACACTCAAAAAGGAGTATTACCTGATCAATTGAATATAATGACTCTTTTAAATAGAGTGAATGAAAGAACAGAAGAAGTTATATTGGCTCTAGATCCTACAGTAGAAGGAGAAACAACTGCTTTATATATATCTAAATTATTAGAAGGGAAGTGTAGGGTAAGCAGACTTGCCCATGGTATCCCTGTAGGTAGTCATTTAGACTATACAGACGCTATGACGTTGTTAAAAGCGTTTGAAGGACGTAAAAGTTCGTAAATATGCTTAATCGTATGAAGTATTTATGATATTTCATACGATTTTTTATAAATATATGAATATTAGTGCAAAAATCATATAGAATTCATCATTCATATGAATAAAATAGTACACTATATAGTGAAATCATATAGCATAGTATAAAAATGCTTTAAATAAAGATTATTCACCTAATTATCACATGGAGAGAAAGAACTGCAAAAAACGGACTTCTGAGCATTCATATGAAATATATATGATATTTCATACCGATATTTTATAAAATCTCATTCATGTGAAAATAATAAAAACAAAAAATAAAGGATATGAATTTAAATATGAATTAAAAAATGTGTATGAAGACGTTCATATGAATATAAAACGTTGTGTATATTAATCATATGAAACGATTTATTAAATATTTTAAATCATATGAATTATAAAATTTAAATATGAATGGAATAATTAAATTCATGTGATACAGATGTGAAAATATAAAATATGAAATCGTATGTGATTTTAATAAATAAGTATATATGAAGGTTCATGTGAGAAATATATGAAAAAATAAATGGTATTTTAAAAAGTAATAAATAATATAGGAAATTCATATATAGGTATAGCATTCTTGACAAAACTATGATAGACTTATCGTGACTCGTTAGATTATTATTATGAATTTCATAGGAAGGGGACGTGAATATGCCTGAAGAAGCATCAGCAATTGATGTATATTATGATATGGATATTGCGCAGATATGCCAACATTTCAATAAATCAAGAAATACAGTAGATAAAGCAATTGCAAAATTGGTAAAAGATAATCCAGATAAAGATTGGAAATACAAAAATCCAGCCACTCGTCGTATTACAATTAAGGCTGAAGGTGTTGAAAGATTATCTACTTATTTTAGGAAAGAAAAACATGAATTATCTACAGTTGAAATGGAACTTAGATTTGAAAATGAAAAGCTTAAAGCCATTATAGAAGAAAAAGAGAAGGCACAAGTCCAGATTGAACAATTATATCAAGAAAAGCTTAAATTAGAAATCGAAAAGAGTAAACAAACTTTCCTATTAGAAACACAAACGAAAGATGAGAAAATTTCTGAATTAGAATCTGAAAATCAGAAATTAAAAGAAGTAGAAGAACTTTATAATAAAAATAAAGAAGAAATTGAAAATTATAAGAAAAAAGAAGAAGAATATAATTCTAAATCCTTCTTCTATCGTTTAACACATAAATTTTAATCGTTTAATGCTCTAGCAATTTTGCTAGGGCAATTTTTTGCCCATTTTAAACCATATTTTTCTAATATAGAATTAAAAAAATGGATTCCATCATGATCGGATGTGTATTCATACTCAATTTCATAATCTGTATGATTTTTATAATATGTTTTATCTAAACATAATTCTCCGTTTTCAAATGCATATACATTTCTTAATGTAGTAAAACTAGCTGTCGGATGTAAATTTTTGGGAATTTGATATTGGTTGAACCAATTTAATATTTCTGGATCTTCAATCTCATTAATATTTTCTGCAGATATTTCTTTTTCGAATTCATAGTGTGTGTATTCATCTTTTCTGATTTTTAATGTGAATATTTTTTTATTTTGAATTGTTCGAATCCGGACTGCGCCATGTTGTTTTTTTACATCCTGATTCTCTGTGTCAAAGTATGTATTTGTCTGTGTTATTGGATTATGAAAATCATATGAATGGAGTAATTTATTATAAATATTTTCATTAATCAATAATTTCAATTCTCTTTCAATATTATCGTACATTCATATCACCCATAAATATGTTACAATAGATTTAACAAAAGAGGAAGTGATTTGATGCGTTTCAGTATAGTAGACAGAGGAGACGATAACTCAAAAAGAGTTGCAGAAACTCTAAAGAAAAAATGTATAGATATTGGATGGGAATATGATGATGAAAAATCTGAAGTTATTTTTTCTGTTGGAGGAGATGGTACTCTATTAAGAGCAATTCACACTTATATAGATAGATTGGATGAAATTCAATTCGTTGCGATACATACAGGGAATTTAGGCTTTTTTACCGATTATACACAAGATGAAGTGGATCATTTGGTTTATGATTTAAAACATAACCAGCCAAAAATTGAAGAGTTTAATTTACTTCAAATGGACCTTCCTCAAGTTAATGAAACATTATACGCATTAAATGAAGTTCGTATTGAGAGTTTAGCTAAAACATTGGTACTTGATATTTCGATAGATGATGAATTTTTTGAAAGTAGTCAAGGCTCAGGCATTTGTGTGAGCACACAATCTGGTTCTACTGCTGTGAATAGAGCACTTAAAGGAGCTGTTGTGGATCCAGGTTTAAAGGTTTTACAACTTTGTGAAATCATGCCTATCTCACATAAGAACCATCATTCTTTAAAAAATCCATATATTATGAATGATACGCGAAAAATAGGAGTTAGAGGAGATACACTGGCCTATGCACATGTATGTTATGATCACTTAGAAAGAGATTTAGAATCAATTTCTGAAATAATTATTCATTCGAGCACAAAAAAAGTACGATTCGCTAGATACCGTACTTATTCATATTTGACTCGACTTAAGAATTTATATTAATTAACTTACGTCTTTTTGAACGATTCAAACGAATCGTTCTTTTTGTTGCCGGTGAAATGTTTAAAATAATTGCGAATGAAATGAAGTAAGAAAGAATACTACTTCCTCCATAAGAAATCAACGGTAATGTGATACCAGTGATTGGAAGTAATCCAACAATCATCCCTGTATTTTGTAGTTGTTGATATAGCAGCATTGCGATAATACCGATTACAACAAATCGATCTTTTTTATTTTTTGTTGCGTAAGCTATTTTACATAAATAAATATCTAATAATAAACATAATAATAAGATAAATGTGGTTCCAATAAAGCCGAAGCATTGTCCAAAAGCAGCAAAGATAAAATCGGTATGTGCTTCTGGAATAGAGACGATATTTGCTTGTAACCCATATCCAGTTAATCCGGCACTACCTAATGACAATAACGCAGTATATAACTGGTTCGAACTACCTCGAATGTTACTTTCTGGTTCTAACCATGCATCAATTCTCTGTAGTTTGTATGAAGATATAAATGAAGCAAGAATATTAGGGTATTCGAAATATAAGAATAAGAAGGTTCCAACGACAATAACTATAAAGGCGAAAATACCAATAATATACTCTTTGCGTATACCACTACAACAGACTAAAATGAAAATATTGAATACGATAATAATACAAACACCAGTATCTGGCTGCATCATAATCAAAAATAATGGGGGGAATAATATTTTTGCGATTTCCCACAACAACATCAAGTCATCTTTATGTGTTGGATTTGGATGTGCATTTTGATGATCAACAATAATTTGTGAGACTAAAACAATTAAAACAATTTTAATAAATTCACTTGGCTGAAAACTACCAATCAAAGGCAGTTGAAACCATGAAATAGCACCATTAACTTCACTGGCAAAAGGAAGTGTGATACCCACTAAATTAAATAATAAGCGTGAGAAAAATAAATAAATAAGACATAGCATTAAAATTTTATAGGCCATATCCATATATGAATATATTTTTTTGTTTTGAAGAATTGAAAGGAAAAACATTGCGACAAATCCTACAATAAACCAAAATAATTGACGATATAAGTAGGAACTTCCGCTTCCAAATTTTATCAGGTTAAAAGAATTGTATAGTGCAAAACAACTTGTCATACCAAAAAGGATAAGAATTAGAATCAAACCAATATCAATTTGGATGGATTTGTTTTTCCATTGAATTGTTTGTTTCATTAATAAAACCTCCTTATTCAGTATTTTTAATTATAACATAATTATTTCGAATTTTTGTTATAATAGTAGTGTTAGGATGATGATTTATGGCAGAAAAAAAATATACACCAATGATGCAGCATTACTTGAAAATGAAAGAAGAAAATCCGGATTCGATTTTGTTTTATCGTTTAGGAGATTTTTATGAAATGTTTTTTGAAGATGCAAAATTGGTTTCTCAAGAATTAGATTTAGTATTAACAGGAAGAAGTGCTGGCGTTGAAGAAAAGGTACCTATGTGTGGTATTCCTTTTCATGCCGCAAATTCATATATTCAAAGATTAGTCAAAAAAGGGTATAAAGTAGCTATTTGCGAACAATTGGAAGATCCGTCTAGCGCAAAAGGACTGGTGGACCGAGGAATTATTAAAATAATTACACCTGGAACTTATATGGATGCAACAATGGATGCCAAGTCAACAAATTATATGGCATCTTGTGATGTTTCAAGTTTTGAAATTACAGTCATATATTGTGAATTAAGTACAGGTGAATTAAAGTATCAAACGCTACAAAGATCTTTGGTGGCGCTACAAAAGGCTCTTTTGGAACAAAATGTAAGTGAGCTTGTTTGTCCGATGACAATGGATAAAAAATGGATGGCTGCCCTAGAAGAAATGGATACAATGCTCATTTCAAAACATAAAAAGGCAAATATTGATCCTGAGGATCTACCTTTATTAAATGGAATTGAATCCGAATCTTTGAAAGAAGCGTTTGCGCTTTTAATGGCGTATTTAAAAGACACACAAAAACAACGTATTGATCATTTTTTACCAATAGAATCTATGGACAAAGATAAAGTTCTTGTTATGGATTATGAAACAAAGAATCATTTGGAGTTGGTTTCAAGTCAATCTTCGAATGCCAAGGCAGAAAGTCTATGGTCTTTTATGGATAAGTGTCAAAGTGCAATGGGATCAAGAATGTTAAAACGATGGATTGAATATCCATTGATTGATGCAGAAAAGATTGCGAAAAGACAAGCAGCGGTTAAAGATTTAAAAGAAAACTTTATGTTAAGAGAAAATCTAAAAGAACATTTAGTGTATGTGTATGATATGGAAAGACTTGCAAGTCGTATGGCTTATGGGAATGCAAGTCCTAGAGATGTACTTCAACTTGTAGCGACATTAGAACACGCAAAGCCTATTTTAGATTTAGCGTCTTCGTTGAATTCGTACCCAGAATTTAATGATGTGCCAGACTGCCAGGAATTATACAATGAAATAAAAAATGCGATTATAGAAAATCCACCATTAACACTAAAAGAAGGTGGAGTCTTTAATGATGGATACAATCAAGAATTGGATGAAGTTCGAAAAATAGCAAAACAAGGAAAAGACTTTATTCTGGAATTAGAAGCGAAAGAACGTGAAAGAACAGGGGTTAAATCATTAAAAGTAGGATATAACCGTGTATTTGGATATTATATTGAAGTTCGTAATGGAAATTTAGATAATATTAAAGAAGAATTTGGGTATCACCCGAAACAAACACTTGCGAATGCGACACGATTCATTACACAAGAATTAAAAGAAAAAGAAGAACAAATTCTACATGCACAAGAGACAAAGGTAAAACTAGAACAAAGTTTGTTTAATGATTTATTGTTGCGAATCAAAAGAGATTTATTTGATTTGCATGCATGTGCACAAGCATTATCTACAATTGATGTCCTTGTATCTTTGGCAATTCTTGCCAGTGAAAAAGGATATGTATGTCCAGTTTTCCATCCAGGTTACAATGTTAATGTGGTAGAGGGTAAGCACCCAATTTTGGATGATCGTATGAAAAAGAAGAGATATGTTTCAAATGATTGGAAAATGTCAGAAGAAGAACATATACAATTGATTACTGGACCAAACATGGGTGGTAAATCTACATATATGCGACAAAATGCCTTACTTGTAGTTATGGCACAAATGGGAAGTTTTATTCCAGCTAAAACAGCACAACTTCCAATTTTTGATCGAATCTTTACAAGAATCGGAGCATCGGATGATATATTGACAGGAAAAAGTACATTCATGGTGGAAATGATGGAAGCCAATACAGCTTTACGTTATGCTACAAAACATTCCTTGATTTTATTTGATGAAATTGGTCGTGGAACTGCAACTTATGATGGTATGGCTCTTGCTCAAGCAATGCTTGAATATATTGATGAAGCAATCGGAGCAAAAACATTATTTTCGACGCATTATCATGAATTAACGGAATTGGCGGAAGAACATCAATCTATGCGCAATGTACATGTTGATGTTCGTGAAGAGAAAAATGAGATTGAATTTAGATATCGTGTAATTGAAGGAAAGGCTGATAAATCTTATGGTATCAATGTTGCTAAACTCGCACATTTACCAAAAGTAGTTTTAGACAGAGCTTCACAACTTTTATTGAATTTTGAAAATCAAGATAACAATCAAAATTATCAACCAAGTTTATTTGTGATGGATCAAGTTCAACCAGAAAAGTCACAACTTTTACAACAACTACAAGAATTAGATGTCGACTCAATGACTCCTAGAGATGCTCTGGATTGTCTTTATGAGTTAAAAAAACTAAGCGAAAAAATCGAATCATAAATATGAAATTCATATGAATGGAGGTGTGAAGTATGGCTAAGATACATGTATTGAGTGAACATTTGACAAATATGATTGCGGCTGGTGAAGTCGTAGAAAGACCGGCTGGAATTGTAAAGGAATGCGTTGAAAACAGTATTGATGCAGGTGCTACAGTCATAGAAGTTGAAGTATACCAAGGTGGTATTGAACGAATTGTGATTACAGATGATGGCTGTGGAATGGATCATGAAGATGCACATTTAGCATTTATGCGACATGCCACAAGTAAAATGCATTCAGAAGAAGAATTATTCAATATTCAAACTATGGGATTTAGAGGGGAAGCTTTACCAAGTATTGCTTCTGTTGCCCAAGTTGAATTGCAGACAAGCAACGGTGAAGAAGGTACTTTATTAAGATACAACTATGGAAGTTTAGATGTTGATGAAACTTGCAATTGTCCACGAGGAACAAAATTAGATGTTTCTGGATTATTTGTTAAAACACCCGCAAGATTTAAACATTTAAAGAGTATTTCTTATGAATTTTCTGTAATTGCCGATTTAATGAATAAGATGGCATTATCCCATCCGCAGATTCGTTTTCAACTTTCTCACGATGGAAGAGTTGTATTTCAAACAAGTGGCAATGGAAATATCCAAGAAATTCTATACCAAATGTATGGTAAAGAAGTAGCTCAGAATGCAATTCAATTTGAAGGAAACAATGAAGATTTTCATATTCATGGATATGCAATCCAGCCCAAAATCAATCGGGCCACAAAATATTTTATGTTTTTAACTTTAAATACAAGATTGATTCGCAGTGTCGCAATCCAAAAAGCAATTCTAGATGCATATAGTGATTATATGCCGCCGAATCGTTTTCCAATCGTTGTTTTACAAATGGATTCAGATACACAATTGGTTGACGTAAACGTACACCCTAATAAATGGGAGGTTCGTTTGTCAAAACAAGGCGAAATGCTAGATTTAATCAAAACAACAATTCAAGATGCTTTAAATGCTTCTTTAAAAACAGTAGCTGTTAGTAAACCTGAAAAGAAGAGTGTTGCATTTGAACAGCCAGAAATACAATATTCATATCCTGTTAAGCAACAGCCAAAAGAGAATAAATCGATTGAACAGAGTTTTAAAAATTATAATCCAGTAGTTATCAAAGAAAAAAAGGAGCAGATACAGATATATGAAGAAAAATCAGCTCCTGAAATAAAAATACAGGAAGAACCGATTTCATATCCAATTCCTAAGGAAGATAAGAATGATAAAGGTCCAGAATTCTTTTTGCACCTTCAAGTATTAGCTCAATTGCATGACTCCTATATCTTATGTAGTAATGAAGAAGGTTTGGTTATCGTGGATCAGCATGCTGCTCAGGAAAGATATCATTATGAGCAGTTAAACGAAAAATTATTGGTTCAATGTACAAACAAACAACCGCTTATGGTTCCTATTCAATTGGACGTCTCAAGTAATGTATTGGCTCAATATATGACCATTAATGAAAAAACAGCATTCTTTGGGATTGAATTTGAACCATTTGGAACGGATCAATTGATTCTTCGTGAAATTCCATTATGGTTTCATGATGTAGACCAAAAACAATTCTTACAAGATTTATTAGATTATTTTGTAGAAAATCAAGACGTAGATATGGCAAAACTTAGAAAACATATGATTGCGACTATGGCATGCCATAGTTCAATTCGTTTTAATCGACCATTATCTATGCAGGAAATGGAGCAAGTCATTTTAGATTTACAAAAGTGTAAACAACCATATCACTGTCCTCATGGAAGACCTACAGTTATTGTGATGAGTGATGGTGAGTTGAGAAAGGAATTTGAACGTGGATAGACAAAAAGTTTTAGCAATCGTAGGACCAACTGGAATTGGAAAAACAAGCCTTTCTGTATGGTTAGCCAAACAATTGAATGGAGAAATTATTTCCTGCGATAGTATGCAAGTATATAAAAAAATGGATATTGGCACGGCCAAAGTAACACAAGAAGAAATGCAAGGCATACATCATGAATTGATTGATGTTCAAAATTATAATGAACCTTACAATGTAAAGGTTTTTCAAGAAAAATGTCGTACAGCTATCGAAGATGTTGTAAAAAGAGGAAAGTTTCCTATTTTATGCGGAGGAACAGGACTTTATTTAAAAGCAGCATTATATGACTATGAATTTCAAGAAGAAAACGAAGATATCGCCTATACTGCTTTTTTGAATTCGAAAACGAATGAAGAATTGGTCGCAATGTTAAAAGAAAAAGATGAAAAAGCTCTAGAAAAAATTCATCCAAACAATCGCAAGCGATTGATTCGTGCTCTACAAATTTGTCGTAGTGGTACTTCAAAATCAGAACAAGAAGACAAACAACAACATATTCCATTATATGATGTGTATTTTTTAGGTTTAGATGTAGATAGAGATATTTTACATGATCGAATCAATAAAAGAGTAGATATTATGTTCGAGAATGGTTTGGTCAAAGAAGTAGAAGATTTATTTACAAATCCAGAAACGTGGGAATATACAAGTTTTCAAGGAATTGGATATAAAGAGTTTAAAGATTATTTCTTAAAAGAAAAGAGTATCGATGAAGTAAATACAGCTATAAAAACACATTCTAGACAATATGCGAAAAGACAATATACATGGTTTAAGAATCAGATGCCTGTACATTGGTTTGAAGCACAGAATAGAGATGAAATATATAGTGAAGTAAAGGAATGGTTGATGGATGAAGACAAATGAGAGAAGTGAATTGTTGCTGGGAAAAGAAGCATTAGAAACACTAAATGATAAGACAGTCCTTGTTGTTGGAGTTGGAGGAGTTGGTTCTTTTTGCGTAGAGGCCTTAGCAAGAACAGGAATTGGTCATTTAATTCTTATAGACAAAGATTGTGTGGAACCAAGTAATATCAATCGACAATTAGTAGCGACTTTAGATACAGTTAATGAAGTTAAAGTGGATGTATTAAAGAAACGAATTAGTACACTAAATCCTAATTGTATTGTAGATACATATGCATTTTTTTATGATCAAACAAAAGATGATGAAATATTTTCGCAACCCATTGATTTTGTCGTAGACTGTATTGATTCCATTCAGAGTAAAAAAGATTTGATGCAAGCATGTATTGAGCAAAATATACCGTTTTTATCAAGTATGGGAATGGCTAGGCGTAAAGATCCTACAAAATTAGTAGTTACAGAGGTAGAAAAAACAAGTTATGATCCAATGGCTAAACAGATTCGTCAGTGGAAAAGAAAAAATCGTATACGCAATAAAATCTGGGTGGTGGCATCTTTAGAACAACCGATTCCAGTAGAGTCAGGACAACCATTGCCTAGTGCTATTTTTGTACCTGCAAGTGCCGGATTGGTACTTGCGAGTGAATGTGTACAAAGATTGATTGAGTCATAAAGAGGTAATAATGATATGAAGGATGTATTTATTGTAAATCCCAAATCAGGGAAAAACAGTCAATATGAATTAATACAAGAAGTCAAAGAGCATTTTCAAGGAAAACGTATTATCATTGAAAAAACAAAAAGTCCTGAACATGCGACGTTTATCGCAAAAAAGTATGCTCTATCCAATGAACCTGTGCATTTGTATGTGTGTGGCGGAGATGGTACTTTGCATGAAGTTATTAATGGGTGTGCCGAAAAAGAAAATGTGACTATTTCTGTGATTCCAATTGGAACGGGGAATGATTTTGTGAAATATTTCGAAGATTTAAAAAGAGGAGACTTTTTAAATCTGGAAAATTATACAGATCCAGAATATATGGATTGTGATTTGATTAAAGTAAATGGAGAATATTCAATAAATACAGTTTCTTTTGGATTTGACGTGGAGGTTGCACGTCAGGTAAATGCACTAAAAAAGAATATAAAGACAGAAGGAATCATACCCTATGTTTTATCAACATTGATTAGTTTAAGAAAACCAATAGGTCAAGACTATCAAATTCAGATTGATACTAAAAAATTGACAAAAGGGAAATATGGATTCCTAGTGTTTGCGAATGGAAAATACTATGGTGGAGGATTTAAGCCGTGTCCAGATGCCAATGTTGATGATGGCTGGATGGATGTTTGTTTGATTTCAGATGTAAAGAGACATCAAATAGTTCGATTGGCAAAGAAATATCAAGAAGGAACGCATATACAGTATAAAAATCTAGTTTCTATGTACCAAGCTAAAACGATACATTTAAATACAGAAAATGAAATGATTTATGCGAATATGGATGGAGAAGTAAAAGGATTTAAAAATCCAACAATAGAAATCGTAGAGAAAGCGATTCGACTTGCTCTTCCTAGAATATCGTGAGTATGATATAATATTCAAAAATATAGGGAGTGTGAAAAATGGACTCGGATTTATGGATACAAATCCTTGAATTAGTTATTTTATTAGCTTTATCAGGCTTCTTTTCTTCAGCTGAAACAGCAATGGTTTCAGTTAGTAAGATTCGCTTGAGAACTTTAGAAGATGAAGGAAATAAAAAAGCATCATTAGCTTTAAGAATATTAGAAAATCAATCAAAAATGCTAAGCGCTGTATTGATTGGTAATAACTTAGTTAATACTTCAGCAGCAAGTATTGCTTCATTGATTGCTTATTCATTTGGTGGAGCAGCCGTTAGTATTGCTACTTTTATCATAACTTTTTTAATTTTGGTTTTTGGAGAAATTACCCCTAAAACATGGGCAACAGTGAATGCGGATCAACTCGCAATTACGTATGCTCCGATTATTTCACTTTTGATGAAAGTTTTAACACCGATTATTTGGTTTGTGAATTTATTTAGTTCAGGTATTTTAAAATTAATGGGCATACAAAATCCAAATCAAAATATATCTATGACTGAAAGTGAGTTGCGTACAATTGTAGACGTTTCTCACGAAGAAGGTGTCATCGAAGAAGATGAAAAAGATATGATCAATAAAGTGTTTGATTTAGGGGATGCCAAAGCTAAAGATGTTATGGTACCTCGTGTACATGTTGTAATGGCAGAAGTGGATAGTACATATAAAGACTTATTGGAAATATTTAGAGAAGAAAAGTTTACGCGTATTCCCATCTATCAAGATAAAATTGATAATATTATTGGTATCGTCAATATGAAAGACTTGTTGATGTATGATGATTTTTCACATTTTGATATGCAAAAGATTCTTCGTAAACCAAAGTTCACATATGAAAATAAAAAAGTATCAGAATTATTGATTGAAATGAAACAATCCACATTTAATCTTGCGATAGTCATGGATGAATATGGAGAATTTTCAGGTATCGTTACGCTAGAAGATATCATTGAAGAAATCGTCGGCGATGTTCAGGATGAATACGATGCGCACGAAGAAGAAAATATTGTAAAATTAAATAATCAGACATATGATGTCAAAGGATATTTAAGTTTACATGATTTAAACGATTATTTAGATTTAGATTTAGATAGTGAAGACTTTGATTCAGTTGGAGGTTTAGTAATCGATGCACTTGGTCGTTTACCACAGACAAATGATGAAACGACTTTACCAAATGGAATTCGCATTAAAGTCTTGAAAGTAGAAAAAAATCGTATAGAATCTGTACGATTGATCTTACCTGATTCATTAACAAAAAAGGATGTTTAACTACATTTCGTAGTAAACATCCTTTTTTTAACGTCGAACAGAGAAAATATTGAATGCGAATAAATCGTATCTATGTCTAGAAATAGAATATTCAAAAGGTATACCATTATCTAAGTAGGCAATTTGATCAATTTCAAGAACAGGTTCAATATCTTTCAGTCTTAAGTATGTATGATCCAACTCATTAGATACATCTGCCTTTGTGGTTTTGTTGGCACTAGCTATTTTTAAATTCAATGTATTTTCAATATAGTCATAAACAGAATGAGATAAAACTTCTAAAGTAATGCCCGGAATCAAACTTGTTGGCATATAGGTTCTTTCAAGAACATAAGGCTTATTATTGACAAGTCTAAGTCGGAAAATATTATAAATTGGATCATCCACATTGATATTTAAATTATTTGCGATTTCTTCGTTCGCAAATTCTAATTTAAATTCTAAGATTTTAGAAGTGACATTTCCTTGGCTTGATTTAGTGAAACCTTGTAGTTCTCTTTCAGGAACAATGATTTGCCCTTTTGAGTTGTTGCTAGACATAACAAAGCTGCCTTGTCCTCTTTTACGATATAACAATCCTTCCTGCACTAGTAAATCTAGTGCTTTTTTCATTGTCATTCTTGAACAATTGTATTCTTTACATAATGAAATTTCATCAGGGATCTTTGAATTAGCAGGATATTCCTTATTTAAAATCTTGTCTTTGATTGAATCATAAATGGTTTTGTATTTAACATCCATAAAAAAATAACCTCATTAATATAGACAAATATAACATATGTCTATGATGTATTTATTATACATAAGTATGATATATAAAGTAAATACTAAGAATTAATTATTTTAATAGTTTTCTAATGACTATAGACATTTTATTTATAAAAATAAAAAATATATATTTTATAATTTAAATGTCTAGACAAATAAATAAAATGAATATATAATGCAATCAGAAAAGGAGAGGATACAACATGGAGTTTATTTCATTCCCTAAAGATTTTTGGTGGGGAGCAGCAACAAGCGGGCCTCAAAGTGAGGGTGCCTTTGATAAAAAACATGAGAATGTAATGGATCATTGGTTTCACACAAAACCTGAAGATTTCTTTCAAGGTGTAGGACCAGATGTTGCAAGTGATTTCTATCACCACTACAAAGAAGATTTTAAACTAATGAAACAATGTGGCTTTAATTCATTTCGAACATCTATTCAATGGAGCCGTCTAATTTTAGATTTTGAAACATTCGAAGTGGATGAAAAAGCTGTGGAGTTTTATCGCAACGTAATTCAAGAAGCTAAAAACAATGGCATTGAATTAGTTATGAATCTACATCATTTTGATATGCCAGTTGAATTACTTGAAAAGTATGGTGGTTGGGAAAGTAAGAAAGTTGTAGATTTATTTGTTGGATTTGTGAAAAGATGCTTTGAACTATTTGGTAAAGACATTCGTTATTGGACTACATTTAATGAGCCTATGGTTATTCCAGAAGCTGGATATCTTTACGGATTCCATTACCCAAACTACAAAGGTAAGGGTAAAGAAGCTATGCAAGTGATATATAATATCAATCTTGCGAGTGCAAAAGTTATTGAATTGTATCATTCAATGAATTTGGAAGGGAAAATTGGAATTATTCTTAATTTGACACCTGCATATCCAAGAAGTCAAAGTAAAGAAGATTTAGCTGCATCTGAATTTACAGACGATTTATTTAATCGATCATTCTTAGATCCAGCTGTATATGGAAAGCTTCCAGAAAGACTAATAAAAGTGCTTGAAAAAGATGGCGTACTTTGGGAATATACAGATGAAGAATTAGAAGTTATTTCAAAGAATACAGTGGATTTCTTGGGTGTGAATTACTATCATCCAAAACGTGTTAAAGCACAGGATCATCCAGAAAATTTCAAGACACCATGGCAACCTGACCAATATTTTGAAGAATGGTTCTGGCCAGAATGTCGAATGAATCCATATCGTGGATGGGAAATTTATCCAAAGGCAATTTATGATATTGCGAAAAACGTTCAAGATAACTATGGAAATATCCCATGGTTTATTAGTGAAAACGGTATGGGCGTCGAAGGAGAAGAAAAGTATTGGGATGAAGATGGCAATGTTCAAGATGATTATCGAATTGATTTTTATGAAGAACATTTAGCGTGGTTAAACAAAGCAATGAAGGAAGGAAGCAATTGTTTTGGATTTCATGCATGGACAGCATTTGATTGCTGGTCATGGAATAATGCTTACAAGAATCGTTATGGTTTTATCAAGGTTGATTTAGAAACACAAGAACGTACAATTAAAAAATCAGGACATTGGTATAACGAATTAAGCAAACAAAATGGTTTTTATTATGATTTAAAAGAGGGAGAATAAAAAATGTCATTAGAAAATAATAAATTTGTAGATAAGTTTACAATGGTGGCAGTAAAACTAGGAAATCAAATTCATTTACGTTCATTACGTGATGCATTTGCGACAGTAATGCCATTGTATATTTTGGCTGGTTTAGCCGTTTTATTAAACAACACAGTATTTACTTGGATCTTCAGTGGAGATACATTAGCAAATGTTCAATATTGGGGAACAACAATCACAAACGCAACATTAAATATTTCAGGATTATTGATTGCAGCAATCATTGGCTATTGCTTAGCACGTAACCGCGATTTCGAAAATCCATTAGCAGCATCTATGATTTCAATGGCTTGCTTAATTGCGATGATGCCAAATACAGTTAGTGTCACTCCAAATGCTGCAAAAGCAGCTGTTGAAGTATCTGGCGTATTACCTTTCGCAAATTTAGGAACAGGTTCTATGTTTGCCGGAGTCATCGTAGCATTACTTGCTACAGAAGCATTTATCAAAGTATCAAACATTAAAAAACTTCAAGTGAATTTAGGTGATAACGTACCTCCTGCAGTAGGAAAATCATTCAACGTATTAATTCCAGTAATTATTGTTGTTTCATTATTCGGTTTAGTTTCTGCTGCGCTATTCAATTTAACAGGAAATAACATTATCAATTTAATTACAACATTTATCCAAGAACCATTACGTCATATTGGAACAGGATTATGGGGATGTATCATTCTTTACTCTTTAGGAAATATGTTGTGGTTATTTGGTATTCACCAATCTGTTATTTACAGTTCAATCTTAGAACCACTATTAATTATCAATATTACAGAAAATATTGCAGCATATAGTGCAGGACAAGCTATTCCAAATATTATCAACGTTTCTCAAGTTACAACGTATGGTTTAATGGGTGGATCTGGATCAACAATTTGTCTATTGATTGCGACTTTCTTAGTTGGTAAAAACGCAATGACAAAAAATGTTGCCAAAATGTCAGCAGCTCCAGGAATCTTCAACATCAATGAACCAGTTATCTTTGGATATCCAATCGTTTATAACATCACTATGGCTATTCCATTTGTCTTGGTTCCAGCTTTAGGTATCTTGATTTCTTATATCGCAACAGCAACAGGATTTATGAGTCCATGTGTTTCATTAGTTCCTTGGACAACACCACCTTTATTGAGTTCTTTCTTAGCAACAGCTGGAGACTTAAAAGCCGTATTAGTTCAAGCAATCGTATTAGTATTAGGCGTATTGATTTATATTCCATTTGTAAAAATTAACGACAGAGTATTAGAAAAACAAGCCGCAATGGAGAATGAAGGAGAAGAATAATCATGAAGACAATCTTATTAGTATGTAATGCTGGTATGTCAACAAGTATGTTAGTAAAGAAAATGCAGGATGCAGCTAAAACTATGGGGGTTGAAGTTGAAATCAGTGCAAAATCTTTGACAGAAGCAAAGAAAAACTTAGGGACTCCAGACATGATTTTATTAGGACCACAAATTCGCTATGAATTAAAGAACGTCCAGGCAATGGCTCCAAACTTACCTGTAGAAGCTATTAATATGCAAGATTATGGAATGATGAATGGTAAAAAAGTGTTAGAACATGCTTTGAAGGTATTAGGATAATGAACGAAGAATTTGAAATGATTTGTTTCCAGATTATCTCTAATAGTGGAGCTGCCAAATCAAATTATGTAGAAGCGATTCAAAAGGCTAAAGAAAAAGATTATGCAGCTGCTAAAGAATTAATGGAAGTTGCCGAAGAATTTTTCGTAGGTGCACATAAAGTACATGCGGATTTGATTCAAAAAGAAGCACAAGGACAAAAGACAGAATTCTCTTTATTGTTCATGCATGCAGAAGATCAAATGGCAAGTTGTGAAATGGCTAAGCTTTTTGCCGAAGAACTTATTTCTTTGTATCAAAAAATAGATGCTTAATAAAGAGAAGTAATTATGAAGTATGCAGTGGCAATTGATATTGGAGGAACAAATACACGTGTTGCTCTAATTGATGAAAACTATTATATTTGTCAAAGAATACAGTTTCCAACAGATACAGAAAATCCTTATGTGACAATGAATCAAATTCAAGAAGCTATCTATAGTTTTGAGAAAGATATTATAGGTGTGGGTATGTCTTGTCCCGGGCCGCTTGATTTGATGGTAGGAAAAATCTTAACAACACCAAATTTACATGGTAAATGGCATGGATTTTATGTGTCAAAAGAATTAGAAAATTTGATTCATAAACCCGTATATTTGGAAAACGATGCCAATCTAGCAGCTCTTGCAGAAGCTGTTATTGGCGAAGGGAAAGATTCTAATATCGTTCAATATTTAACAGTATCTACAGGACTAGGAGCCGGACTTGTTATCAATAAAGAAGTGTTTCAAGGAGCCCATGGATTTGCCAATGAAGTCGCAAATACATGTCTTTGGAATAACGGACCAAGTCATGGCAGTATCTATCCAGGTGGAATTGAAGCTATCTGCAGTGGAACAGCCATTGAACAACGTGCAAAAAAAGCTGGATTAACAGTGGCTCATGCAGGAGAAGTGAATGACTTAGCCCTTCAAGGAAACAAAGATGCTAAAGAAATTATGGACGATGCAAAAGTATATTTGGCAAACTATATAGCGGGTTTACAAGCTTTTGTGGATCCTGAAATCATAATTTTAGGTGGATCTGTAGCTTTAAAAATACCTGGCTTTGTAGAAGAAGTTGAAAATCTAGTAAAAGAAAAAGTCTATTCAGTTATGGTTCCTCTTGTAAAAGTAAGAAAATCAACTTTAAGTGAAGATAGTGGCTTGTTAGGTGCAGCCTGTCTAGCGTTCTCTAAAGCCTAAAATAAAAAACCGATTGATATCGGTTTTTTGTTTATTTATTTTCAGTAATATATTTGTTGAAAGCCTTCGCAATAGCCTTCGCAACCTTCTTTTGATTTGTTGGATTTTTAAGCTTTTGTATTTCCTTGGTATTCGTACTAAAACCAGCTTCAAATAATATGGCTGGAATTTTTTGCTCATCAACCACATGTAGAGGATAAAATTCAGTTGTAAGAGTACCACGGTCATGTGTCCAATCTAAACCAGATAAGTTTTTACATATATATTCTGTGATCTGTTCACTTGCTTTATCGTCTTGACGAATATAAGAAACATATCCAGAACAAGTAGGATCTTCATTTGAATTGATATGGAATGAGAAGAAATAATCGGCTTTTTCTTTTTTTGCCATCTTAACTCTCGCTTTTAAATCCTCTGTTTCATCTTCTGACCACGTTACTTTATCGCTTGTACGAGTATAGACAACTTTGATTTCTGGATTTAGTTTTTTTAGTTGTTTACCTGTTTCTAAAGCTAAAGCCAAAGTTAAATCTTTTTCGGTAGTACCATCTTCTGCAACGGTTCCCCCATCATAACCACCATGTCCAGCATCAATCATGACAGTCGCAATCGTTTCGTAATGTTTATTGACTGTTTTTGCCTTTGAGTCTGAATTAGAAGCTGAGTGATTTGATAATAAAACTACGAAAGTTCCTATAATCAAACATATACATGCCAAAACAATAAGTAGGTTTTGTGGTTTCAACTTTCTTTTCTTTGAATTTTGCATGGGATTAGTATAGCACTGTTTAAAAAATTATTCAAAAATTGCGCGTCCAATTCGAACTGTATTCGAACCATGCTTAATAGCTAATTTATAATCTTGAGACATCCCCATGGATAAAGTGTCTATATCTGGATATTGCTCTTTTAGCTCTAAATAAAGGGTATGCATCTGGTCAAATTCAGATTCTACTAATGCTTGATCTTCTGTTTTTGAAGCAACACACATAATTCCTTTAATTTGAATATGTTTAAATTCTTGCAATTGAGAAATAAAGTTTTTAGCATCCTTAAAAGGATATCCCGTTTTGTTTGGATCTTCCGAAATTTTTAGTTCTACCAATACCTTTTGAATGATGCCATGTTTATTCGCCTGTTTTTCAATTTCTTCAGCCAGTTTCAATGAATCCAAGCTTTCAATCACATCAACCTTTCCAACAATATACTTTACTTTGTTTGTCTGTAGATGCCCAATAATGTGCCAAGTATATTTTGGATCATACTTATCTATAAATTCCTGTACACGATTTTCTCCAAAAGTAGTTAGACCCATTTTTGCGACTTCATCAATTTCTTCCTTTGTACGCGTTTTAGATACAGCCACTACATTAAAATCTTGTACTTTTAGTTCTTCAATCAACTCTTTATTCATATTAAAACAGTCCTTTCAATATCAATCTAATTATAATCAAAGAAAAAAAAGAAGCAACATTTGCTTCTAATGAAATAATTTTCCAAAAATCCAACGAACGAATGGTCCACAATAACAAATTTGCCAAAAGAAAGCCATTGGAAAATTAAATAAAATAGTCATAAACCAAACTGAAATAATTTGGACACCTGGTGTTTTGAATAGAATGGTCGCAATCAAACTCATGATTGGACACATAATACAAATAATGTAGAAAGAAATCGCAAGTGTGATAAAGAAAGGACGATCCTTCGGTGTTACAACTTTAAAGGCAAAGTAATGTGCTAGTTTATCAACAAAGAAATATTCTAAAATAAAGGCTACAGGCCACATGATGATTAATTCATGAAAGGCTAATAAAAAGACTTGATTAGACATTCCACCCATATTAAGTGCGATGTTGTAACAAATCATGGCATAAACCATTAAAACACATGAATAAAGTGAATACAATATTTTCGAATTTTGTTTTTGGCATATATTTTCTCCTCCTGAATAAAACTTTTTGTGTTGTTCAATCAAAGATGTTTCCAATATGTACCAAAAAGCGAACGCTAATAATACCATAATTTTTTTGATTTTGTAATAAAAAATCAGTAAGATTCACTCTTACTGATGAATAGGGAAAGTTAATATAATAGTAAATAAATCATTTGTTTCGTTTTGATAGAAAGTACCATGATGGATTTTTATCATTTTTTTAACACTCTTCAAACCAATTCCATTACTTTCGACTTTATCCAAATGATGATTGATTGAATTCGTAAAACTCATTTTTAATTGGTCTTCTTCAATCATTGTTTGAATCACTATATCTTTCCAAGGATCACAATATTTTTGAATATTCGAGAATACATTATTTAATATTCTTTGAATTATCGCAAAATTCGCATCCATAGATAGAGAAGTTTGTAGAGGTTCATATAAAATATGAAGATCCATTTCTCTTAAATACTGAATATGATCTACCAATGTATCGATAAGCTTTTGAACAGGAATATTCGATAAATCCGAATTATATTCTGTTGAAAAGACAAGAGAATACTCAAACATTTTATTGGAAAGATATGTGATTTCTTCAACCTTATCTAAACATTTTTGAAGATATTGATCACGAAATTTAATATCGTCCTTTTTTAAATTCATGATTTCAAGGTATCCCTTTAATGTTGTTAGTGGAGTTCTTAAATCATGGGATAAAGAAGAAATTAATTCTTTATTCGCAACACGAGCCTGCTGTTCATTGTCCATTGTTTGTAGAAAGGCAATACGCATTTGATTCAAGTCCTGGGCTAAACGTCCAATCTCATCTTTATCACTTACTTTGATTTCATGATTCCAATCTCCAATTGCTAAAGTAAACACATCTTCCTGTAAATTTTGAATGGACTGAATTCGTTTACGGATGAAGCTTTGTAGGATGATCAAATAGAAAGAGAAAGAAATCAAAAGTGAAAGAATAATATAAGGAATTTGGAATGGAATCATAGGAAATGAAGTAATATATAAATAAACGGCTTGGTTTTTAAAATGTATTGGATAATCATAATACAACGGGGCCTCCAAGACATCCAAATCATCAAAACTATATAACAACAATAAATTATTACTGCTTAATGGAGATTTGTCCGTAAAATAGATTCCATCCTGATCATATAATTCTACATACGCATGATTGAGTGCATTCTCTTTTAATATATGATTGATGGCTTTTTTATTTTCCTTCGTTAGATCAAAATTTTGGAGTTGTTTTTCTAATTTCTTTACATAAGAAGAATAATCTTCCGATTGATAAAAAGTATCCATTAAAAACTCAAAGACAGCACTGCGATTTAAATATAGAAATGAAAAAGAAGTTAATACCAACAATGTTGCACAAAGAAAAGAGAACATCATACGACTGGATAAGGAATAGAAGACGTTTTTCTTTGAACGGAGTGGTTTAAGATTTTTTAAAAGTAAATAAAAAAGAATTGTTATAATAAGACTTAAAATACAGTTGAAAATACGATAAGAATGATAATAATTCGTGAAAGATGGATACCACTCAATACAACTCATTTTACTTGAACTCTTTATAAAAATATTATACTTTTGTGCATTTTTTAAAGGAGTACGGCCACAAAACGAAAGTATAGAATCGATGACTTTATCATCTGGTTTATTTGATTTTGTTTTATATAAAATGACTTGATAACTTCCCTTTTTTAATAATTGATTTAAATCTTTACGAATTTGAGTGTGGTTCATAAAATCCACTTGTTCTTGTTCATCTAAATAAGCCTTCGCCTCTTTTATTTTCTCTTTAGATAAAGTATCAGAATACTCATAATGAGTATTTAAATAATCGTATACGACAAATCTTTGAGAATATATTGCGAAAAAACTCAATAAAAAAACAAGAAGGGAAAGATACAGTCTCGTTATTTTTTTATTCAAAACGATACCCCTTTCCCCAAATTGTTTTTATGTATACTGGATTGGCGGGATCCTTCTCGATTTTCTTTCTAAGATTACGAATATGAACCATGATTGTATTATTTGCCGAATAATAATACGGCTCATTCCATGCTTTTTCATACAATTGTTCAGCTGAAAAAATTTGTTTAGGATTCTTCATCAACGTACTCAAAATATTAAATTCAATATCCGTTAATTCAACTTCCTTTCCATTGACCTCTGCATTTTGTTGGGCATAACGCAAAGTAAGACCATCCATACTTAAATCCTTTTCTGTATCAAGTAATATTTCTTCTTTTTTACCCTTATAGACTTGATAACGACGAAGTAAAGCTTTAACTCTTGCCGTTAATTCACTATACGAAAAAGGCTTTGCCAAATAGTCATCGGCACCACTTGAAAAACCAAGCGTCTTATCCGAATCTAATCCTTTGGCTGTTAAAAATAAGATAGGGACATTGCTTGTTTCACGAAGCTTTAAACAAGTCTGGTAACCATTCATATTCGGCATCATAATATCAAGGACGATTAAATCGATGGAAGAATCAAACAATTGAAGGACCTCGTTTCCATCTTTGGCTTCAATCACTTCATAGCCTTCGCCAGTTAATAAAATTCTTAATATTTCACGGATTTCTGCATTGTCATCCGCCACTAAAATACGCGTCTGCATGTTCACATCCCCTTTCTTTTATTCTATTTTACCCCAATTACTATAGGGTTTCCAATTTTCATAAGGCAACATATGATGTAAATGATCCATCACTTTCGATTGCGAAGAATACAATTGAATGATATCCAATTTCTTATCATAATCTTTTTTGGATAATTTCTTTTCATTCTTTAATTCAGCCTTGTTTTTCTTTGATGTATACGTACCAAAATATACAAGCTGATTTGTCTTATCTTCTTTTTTTAAAATCATGGTAACATACTTAGATACCTTTTTATGATGGATATGCCCATATTCTCCATCCGGATTATGCGTTACAATTTTGTCCCAGTCTTTGGAATCGATTTCTTTTTTTATCTCTCTTTGAATATCCTTTTTACAAGACTTCCAGTTATCACGCTTACCATTTGTTTTATCTGGAAAAGATAAAATAATTCCTTTAGAATGTGTCTTCTCCATTACCTTCATAAATTCTTTTTTCCGTTTTTTATTGTTTCCATTTGTAATACATAAAACCGTATAATTTCCATTGATTAAATGAGATCCACCCCAAATTGTTTCATCATCTGGATGGGCCACAATCATTAAAGATTCAGGCTCTTGGGCATGAATTACGGATGTATTTAGACAAAGCATTAAACTTAAGATGCATAACAATAACTTTTTCATTTTCATCACCAAAAAAATTCTATCAAACATTTCTTAACACTCTACTTATGCATTTCTTAAATCTTCTTAATATATTTATGAAAGTTTAATATTTCCTTTTGTCGATACTTAAGATTTATTTTGTATAGTAAAACCATGAAAAAGAGAGATACGTTTTACATTACAATACTATTTATATTACCCATTTTATTTGTACTCTGTGTATCCACATATTCCATGTATGGATCAAAGTTAGATTGGTTATCCCAACATATATCTTTGGCAGACTATTTTCGACAGACCCAACAATTACTTCCAGATAGTTTTGCGAATCTTCAAGGACAAACCAATGCCTTTAGTTTTTCATATTATGGACTATTAAGGCCAGACGTTTTAGTTTCTTATTTATTTCCAAATATTCCAATACATTTCTTTATTATAGGTTATGCAACACTTCTATGGTCATCTACAGGAGGACTTTGTTATTACTGGCTAAGAAATAAAGGATACAAAGATTCGATTAGTTTCTTTTCAAGCATATGTTGCATATGCGCCAATTGCTTCTTTCAGTCCCACCAACAAATTATGTTTATAGAAATTCTTCCCTTTTTATTTCTTTCATTCATTCTAATCGATAAAAATAAAAGACAATGGATTAGTCTATGTGTAGTTATGGCACTTTTCCATAACTATTTCTATACGCCAGGCATGATATTGATTCTGCTTTTATATGATTATGATCAAAACCATATGATAAAAGATATTCTGATTTCGATTCTTATTGGTATTGGTATGGCTACAATTTTATGGCTACCAACCGGATATTTGATTTTAAACAATCATAAATCTGTTGTACAAACCAACCTATTCGATTTATTAATTCCAAACTTTACTCTAAAAGGACTTGTCTATGATAGCTATGGATGTGGGTTGACTGTGATTAGCTGGATTGCCCTATTTCAAGGCATTCAATTTAAAAAGACAAGGAAACTATCGATTCTGTTGATTTTAATGTTTGTTTTCCCGATGTTCTCTTATATATTGAATGGAACTTTATATGCACGCACAAAAATATTGGTGTTATGTTTACCACTCGTGCTTATGATCCTTTCCTATTGGTTACAAGAAAGAAAGTTGAATAAAAGTTTACTTGTTTTAGCTAGTTTATTTCTTTGCACAAAAACAACACTTCTTGGATTATTAATTTCACTTGTGTTTATTGGCTATTACTTTATGGATAAAAAAGAATGTTTAATGATGTATGCCCTTGTACCTATGATTGTTTTTACAGGATTCAACTACAATCAGTGCTTAGATTTAAAACTCTATAATTCAATGTATTCTAAGGATAAACAAAAATTGATGCAAAGAAACGATTTGAATCAACGAACAGCCGATTTAGATCAGGTGGGTTATAGTGTCAATCGTATCTATGACCCAAAAGAAATGAAGGCATCAAGTTATACGTCAACAAGCAATTCTTTATATAACACTTTCATTTATGACATTATAAAAAGTCCGATTTCCCAATCCAATCGAACAATCATAACAGATAGTGAGAATTATTTATATTTGAGTATGATGGGGATTCAAAATGTATTGAGTAAAGACTCTAATTTATATGGATATAAAGAAGTAGATAGTAAAGGAAAATATAAATTATTAAAGAATAAAAATGTATTTCCAATGGTCTATTTCACAAGTGATACGATGAGTGAATCTGAGTTTGATAAACTCTTTTATCCATATAATTTGGATATCATCTATAATCGCACGATTGTGAATGGTGAAACAAGTAATGATTATGCCTCAAAGATGAAACTTATAAAGAATTTAGATCAATCGATTGTGATTCAGAACAAAAGGAAAATAAAAAAAACAATACCCATTGATTTTGATGCTAAAAATAAACTGATCTGTATTGATTTTGATGTAAAGAATTATAAAGATAAAAAGATTTCGATATCCATAAACGGAATGAAGAATACATTGTCAAAAAAACATTCTGTGTATCCAAATGGGAATAAACATTTTACGTATATTCTTTCTAAAAAAGAATTAAAACAATTTGATGTTACTTTATCCAAAGGAAAATATAAGATATCCAATATTCGTGTTTATACATGTGATATGAATGTGTTTGACCGAGTTGTGACTAAAGTAAAACCATTAAAGACAACTTCTATTTTTAAGGGGAAAGTAACAACATCTAAAGATGGTTATCTTGTAACTTCATATCCTTATGAAAAGGGATATGAAATATATATTAATGGAAAAAAGCAGAATATTGAAATTGTGAATAAGGCTTTTGTGGGATGCAAAATCAAAAAAGGAAGCCATACAATTACAATTCAATTTCATGCACCATTTAAGAATGCAGGACTGGGTATAAGCGTTCTTTTCATTATAATAGGAGGATTTTGGATATGGAAAAAGTCAAAGAATTTATTAGTTATGGAATTGTGGGAGTTATGACAACTCTTGTGAATTATATTGTTTATTTTATTTGTTTAAAAATAGGAATCGATTGGCTGACAAGCAATAGTCTAGCTTGGTTGGTTGCCGTTATTTTTGCGTATTTTTCAAACCGTAAAGTTGTATTTCATTCAAGTAATGATATGAAAAAAGAGTGTATTGATTTTTTTGGACTTCGATTTATGACATTACTTGTTGAAAATCTACTATTGGCCATTTGTATTGATGGCGTACATATTTCAAATTTATTATCTAAGATTTTAGTTAGTGTAATCACTGTTTTAGCCAATTATTTCTTATGTAAATCTCATATATTTTCTAAGAAGGAGGAAATGTTGTATGAACAAAATTAGTGTTGTCGTTCCTTGTTTTAATGAAGAAGAAGTTCTTTCCGTGTTTTACAAAAAGACAAGCGAAGTATTGAATGAAATAGAAGGAATCACCTATGAATTGTTGTTTGTGGATGATGGATCAAAGGATCACACAAAAGATATATTAAGAGCTTTGAGTTTAAAGGATGAGCATTGTGAATTTGTTTCTTTTTCTAGAAATTTTGGTAAAGAAGCCGCTATGTTTGCAGGATTAAAGAAATCAAATGGCGATTATGTTGTGATCATGGATGCTGATTTGCAGCATCCTCCTGTATTATTAAAAGAAATGTATAAGGTGGTTAGTGAAGAAGGCTACGATTGTTGTGCCGGAAAAAGAGTAGACCGTACGGGTGAAGGAAAGATTCGTAACTTTTTATCGCATATCTTTTATAAAGTGATGCAGAAAATGTGTAAAATGGATATGAGCGATGGTTGTGGTGATTTTCGGATGATGTCAAGACAAATGGTGGATGCGATTCTAGAGTTAAAAGAATACAATCGCTATATGAAAGGATTATTTTCTTTTGTAGGATTTGATACAAAATGGATTGAATTCCGTAATGTACAACGAGCTGCAGGTAATTCTAAATGGAATTTTTCAAAACTATTCGCATATGCGATGGAAGGTATGTTTTCCTTTTCTACAGCGCCGATTGTATGGATTGGAAATATAGGAACCGTTATTATGATTTCATCGATTTTAATGACTTTGTTTGGATTGTTAGTACATGTCACGTCTATGTTTCATTTAGTATGTTTGATTCTGTTTTTGAGTGGGCTTCAAATGTTGTTTGTGGCCATTTTAGGTCAATATACGACAAAAGACTATATGGAAAGTAAACAAAGACCGATCTATATAATAAAAGAAACCAGCAAGAATTTAAGCTAATCTTTTAATGTGATTTCAATCACCGTGTCAATTGGATCTGGACAATGGTGTGAATTGGAATCAATATGGATAAATGTATAGTCAGGAAAACTTTCTGCGTTCCAAGGCGTTTGAATTTTGATTTGAGAATGATCAGACAATCTTCTTATGTCTTGGATTCTTTCTTTCCGAATTTTAACAGGTATATCAAAAATACTCTCATCTAGAATATGCGCATAAATTTTATTTCCCTTTTGTGTGTATCTTCCCCATTCTGGTTTTTCTAATTCACACTTTGTACAACCATAAATAGAAGCTTTATTTAGTTTCATCCATTCCCTGATTTCATTCAATACTTGGATAGATTCTTTAGGAAATTGCCCTCTAGCATCCGGCCCCACATTCAAAATCATATTTCCACCCTTGGATACACATTCAACTAGAGTACGGATGATTAGCTTAGCAGATTTATAATTCGTGTCCTTAGCGCAATATCCCCAATGTTCATTCATAGTGATGCAAGCTTCCCAAGGCACAGATAAGCCTTGAGGAGGAATCATTTGTTCAGGTGAAGTAAAATCACCGGCTGTAAAACTAGGATGTGCATCCATAATGGTTCCAGGATGTACACCATCACCTTCTAAACGATTGTCGATGATCATGTCTGGTTGGTAGGTTTTTACCATTGTAACGATTTTATGGGCATCCCATACATCTTTTGTCATGTTGTCATAAGAAAAGTCAAACCACATGATATCCAACTTTCCATAGTTTGTAAGTAATTCTTTGATTTGAGTATACATATAATTCAAATAGTTTGAAAAACAAATTGGTTTATCATATTCTGCATTGTTTCTTTCTGGATGATGTCGATCTTTAAAGTGAGGATAGTCCGAATGATGCCAATCAAGCAGGGAATAATATAGACCGACTTTTAAGCCTTCTTCTCTAAATGCATCTAAAAATTCTCTGACATAATCATGATTTGCCTTCCAATCTGTAGTCTTTGTATCAAACATACAATATCCATCGTGGTGTTTGGCAGTCATTACGGCATATTTCATACCGGCTTTTTTGGCCAATTTAGCCCATTGGTGTGGATTAAATAGATCTGGATCAAATTCATTCGCAAAAGGAATATAATCTTCTTCTTTCATTTCTTCGTTGCTTCTGATCCATTCACCTCGTGCTGGAATGGAATAGATTCCCCAATGGATAAAAAGTCCGAATCTAGATTTTTGAAACTCTGTAATATTCATAAGATCTCCTTTAGAAAAGTGGTTCTTGTAGCTGCTTTTTTTGAAGTGCAATGCCTGGTTTGGATAAGATTTCCTTGGTTTTAGAAATATCCTTTAGCCAAGGATCTATATCTTCTTTTTCAAGTATGACTGGCATTCGAGAATGCACAGGTTTTACATATGCATTGGCATCCGTAGTAATAATGACAAGATGATTATCGACAAGAAGTCCTGCAAAATATAGAATGTGCTCGCAATAAAATTCCACTTTATTTTTACCTAAATCCCACTCGTAAAAACTTCCTGCAGGCACAATACAATGCAAAGAATCTTTAAATAAAGGCTTTTCTAAGAGAGTTTCTTGTCTAGCATTTAAGATTAAATTATTAGTTTTATACCCAAATGGCACCATTTTCTTTTGGCTTCGAGTAAGTACAAGACATTTGTCACTTGGATGAATGTCTTTTTCTTTTAAACCAAAGGCTTTGGCTACTTTAGGTGTATATCGAAAGCTTGTACACATACTAGAAGTATATCATAAGAAAGAGGTGTAAAAAATTGTGAAAACAGATAAAAAAGGGTTTATTAATTATCAATACATCTCGTGGAGAGATCATTGATACAGATGTGTTGATTGAAGGTATTGAAAATGGAATCATTGGTGGTGCAGGTATTGATTCTTTTGAAAATGAACAGGAAGTCATTCATATTGATCACAACTATAATGTCATCAAAAACTGAGACTTATTGATATTAAAAGCCTATTTTAATATCATTGTAACGCCGTATGCAGACTTTTATACGGATTAAGTATCTTATGATATGGTGCATTGTTCATTGGAAAGTCTAAAGAATTTAGTCAATAATCAAGAATGTAGATATCAATTAAACTAAGGGCAAGAGAAATCTTGTTTTTTTGACAGTTGATTATAATATTTGTTTTAAATAAAGTATAAATTGAAAATAAAATGTTGTATGAAAAAAGAGATTTTAAGCTATAAATCTCTTCAGTTGATTGAATTTTTAGTTTATATATTTCTGTAATTCATGGATGAGGTCAGAAAAAATGTATGATTTTACTAAATTAAGACCAGAAAAAATATAAAAGATCTTTATATAAAGGAAAAAAGCCTATATCTTCATGAAAGGTATAGGCTTTTTTATGTGTTTATTAATTAATGTGTTTATCTTTAAATTGTAAACGAGCTAAGGCTCTCGCCATACTGGCTTGTGACATATAATATTCACGAATGGATTGCTTTTGACGCATTCTTTCTTTAGCACGTTCTAAAGATTCTTTGGCTCTTCTTGCGTCTAGTTCTTCTTGTGTTTCACATGTATCGACTAAAACTTCGACTTGGTTGTTTGAAAAGATCATGGATCCTAATCCACTAACAACTTCAATCTCAGAATTATCTTCTTTTCGGATTTTTAAAAGCCCAGGCGTAATCGCGTAGATTGCCTTGGCATGATGTGCAAGAAATTGTTTACTTCCATTGGGTGTGTGTATCGTTAATACTTGTGCTTTACCATTATAAAACACGTGATCACTGGCCATGATTTTTAGATCAAAAAGTTCCATGATTATACTTCTTTCGCTTTTTCTTTGACTTCTTCAATGGTTCCTACATTGAAAAAAGCACTTTCAGGATATGCATCCATTTCTCCATCTAAGATCGCCTTAAAGCCTTTGATTGTATCTTGTAGAGGAACGTATTTTCCTGGAATTGAAGTAAATTGTTCAGCCACATGGAATGGTTGAGCCATAAAGTTACGTAAACGACGAGCTCTGGCTACAACGGTTTTATCTTCATCACTTAGTTCATCCATTCCTAAAATGGCGATAATATCTTGTAGTTCTTTATATTTTTGAAGGTATTGTAAAACACGTTGAGCTGTTTCATAATGTTCTTCTCCTACAATATCGGGTTGAAGAATTCTTGAACTTGATTCAAGTGGATCTACAGCAGGATAAATACCTTGTTCAACAACTTTACGAGATAAGACGGTTGTCGCATCCAAATGTTCGAATGTTGTTGCAGGAGCAGGATCAGTTAAATCATCTGCAGGAACGTATACAGCTTGTACACTAGTAACAGATCCGTTTTTTGTGGAAGAAATACGTTCTTGAAGTTGTCCCATTTCATTCGCTAAAGTAGGTTGATATCCAACGGCAGATGGCATACGTCCAAGTAAAGAAGAAACTTCTGATCCAGCTTGTACAAAGCGGAAAATGTTGTCGATAAATAATAAAACGTCTTTATGTTCAACATCACGGAAGTATTCGGCCATAGTCAGTCCGGTTTCAGCAACACGCATTCTGGCTCCTGGACTTTCATTCATTTGTCCAAAGACAAGTGCAGTGTTCTTGATTACACCGGATTCACTCATTTCAGTATATAAGTCGTTTCCTTCACGACTTCTTTCTCCAACACCTGTAAAGATGGAATAGCCTCCATGCTCACTGGCAATATTTCGAATCAATTCTTGGATCAGTACGGTTTTTCCAACGCCGGCACCTCCAAACAATCCAATCTTTCCACCTTTGGCATATGGTGCTAATAAGTCAATAACTTTGATTCCTGTTTCAAGAACTTCTGTAACAGGAGATTGATCTTCAAATTTTGGTGGTTTTCTGTGAATAGGCCAATATGTATCTGTATCGATCGCTTCTTTTCCATCGATTGTATCTCCCAAAACATTAAACAAACGACCTAAATTTTGTGTTCCAACTGGAATTTCAATACCCATTCCTGTAGATAAGACAGGCATATCTTTTTGTAAGCCTTCACTAGGCGATAACATGATACAACGAACTGTATCGGTTCCAATGTGCTGCATAACTTCCATTACAACTTTTTTGCCGTGGTTATCAACCTGTAAAGCGGTTTGAATATATGGAAGTGGCGTTTCATCAAAATGTACGTCTACAACAGGGCCCATAACTTGTGTGATTTTTCCTATTTGCATGTGGATTGACTCCTTTTCTTCTTTTGTAGCTGTTGCCTTCTAGCTTTGGCACCGGCTGCAACCTCTGTTATTTCTTGTGTGATTTTTGCTTGTCTTTGACGATTGTATTGTAAAGATAAACTGTTTAATAATTCTTCACCATTTTTATTCGCTGAATCCATTGCTTGCATACGCGCAAAGTTTTCGGATGCATAAGATTCAACAAGGGAACTATAAATAAATCCAGATAAATAATCAGGAATGACAATGTTTAATAATTCAGCAGGGCTTGGCTCCAACTGAATGGAATGAATGGTTTGTCCACCAACTTCAACTTCCTGGTTTAAACGATACAAAGGAAGTAACTGTTCAACATCGACCGTAAATTGATTGTGTTGATCCATACGTGTATAGATAATTAATACTTCATCTATTGTTTTTTCAGCATACAGTTCAAGCATTTTACTCGAAATGGATCTTGCACGACTCAAAGTTGGATTTTGCGCTGTATATAGAAAACTTTCTTCAACCGGAATGTGTCGTCTTAAAAAGTATTGTCTTCCAACTTCTCCAATCATATAGAGCTTATAGTTTGGATGAGCCTTAATGATTTGTTCAGTGAGCTTTAAAACATTAAGGTTGTAGGCACCGGCCAACCCCTTATCTCCAGTAACACATATGATGGCTTTATTTTGATGTTTTTCATCAATATATTCTCGACTATCTAAGTAAGGATGCTCAAAGTGATCAGGAAGATTTTGAAGGATCGTCAAAATCTGTTTTCGTAATGAGTAAAAATAAGGATCGGTATTTGCGGCTTTTTGTTTGGCCGTATTCATTTTGGTTGAAGAAATCATATACATGGCTTTTGTGATCTTCATAGTCGATTGAATACCATTCATTCGATCTTTGATTTCTCGGATTTGTGACATTATTCTTGTCCTCTATATTGTTTAGCTAGTGTAATGATTCTTGTTTTTAAATTGTCATCCAGTTTTTTAGTTGTATTGATCTCACGACTGATTTCACTGTGATTTTCATTAAACCAATCTAATAATTTTGTTTCTTCTTTTTTGACTTGTTTTGAATTCAAATCATCTAGAATTCCTGCGTCTGCAACTACTAGAATAATAACCATGTCTGCATGTGACATAGGGTGGTTTAAAGGTTGTTTCAAAAGCTCCATAAGTACTTGTCCGTGTTGAAGTTGTCGTTTTGTCGCATCATCTAAATCGGAGGCAAATTGTGTAAACTCCTTCATTTCACGGTATTGAGCTAAATTGATACGTAAAGATCCAGATGCCTTTTTCATGGCTTTAGTTTGAGCGGCACCACCGACACGACTAACAGATAATCCAACATTAACAGCAGGTCGTTGTCCTTCAAAGAATAAATCACTTTCCAAGAAGATTTGACCATCGGTAATTGAAATAACGTTGGTTGGAATATATGCACTTACATCTCCATCTTGGGTTTCGATGATTGGAAGAGCTGTGATGGATCCTCCTGAATTTAATCTAGAAGAACGTTCTAGTAGTCTAGAATGTAAATAGAATACATCACCTGGATAGGCTTCACGTCCTGGAGATCTTCCTAGTAATAAGGAGATCGTACGATAGGCAACGGCATGTTTGCTTAAATCATCGTAGACAATAAGTACGTCTTTGCCTTGATGCATAAAGTATTCAGCTAGAGAAGTCGCAGAATAAGGGGCAATATATTGCAGGCTGGCTGAATCGGCAGCCGTAGAGTTTACAATAACTGTATATCCCATCGCATCATTTTTCTTTAATGTATTGACTAGGTTAGCCACTGTACTTGCCTTTTGGGCAATAGAGACATAAATACAAATACAGTCTTTTCCTTTTTGATTTAGTATAGTATCCAATGCGATTGAAGTTTTACCCGTTTGACGATCCCCAATGATTAATTCGCGCTGTCCTCTTCCAATAGGAAACATAGAATCGATGGATAGAATACCGGTTTCCATAGGGGTTGTGACAGGTTTACGATCAATAATGCTTGGGGCGGGTTCTTCGATAGGACGCATTTCAGCGGCTTCAATAGGACCAAGTCCATCAATTGGATTTCCAAGTGGATCCACGACACGTCCTAGAAAATTAGAGCTGACTGGCATACCTGCTTGTTTTTTTGTACGAGAAACCTTTGTACCTTGACCAATAGTACCTTCTGTGTCAAATAGAATAACACCAATGTTTTCGGTTGTAATATCAAGTACCATTCCTTTTGTACCATTCTCAAAAACAACAACTTCTCCATACATTGCATGATCTAGTCCCGAAATGGTTGCGATACCATCTCCAATTGTTTCGACATAGCCAACTTCATTTTCTTGGGAAGTGGCTTCGAATTGTTCGATAGCCTCTTTTAAAATGGACATAAGTGTTCCATCTTTTTTCATTTGAATAGCTTTATCTCGAGCCGCCTGAATTTGTTTTTGAAGCTGTTGTTGGCGAGAACGCGTAGACCAATCGTATTCGTCGTTGTTTGCGTTTAGAATAAAGCCTCCACGTACACTTGGATCAATAGAGATGGTTAGTGTGATATTTTCGGCCTGGTATTTATTTTTAAGGAATGTCTTTATTTTTTCTTCTTGCGCTGCACTAGGCCTTGTTACACAGCGTAAGGTTGCGTTTAAATTTTCGTTGTTCATTTATTTCATTTCCTTTAAAAAATCATCATATAGTTTTTCATCGCTTTTTGTGTTTGTGATTTTATCAGCCGCTTTATTGATCAAATCTGCAATTTCAGATTTAGCTTTTGCCTTTTCCTCATTGGCAGCTTCAATCGTTTTGATGCGAGCTTGTTCAATCATTTCATCGGATTTCATGTTTGCATCTGCAATAATTTGTTCATATTCAAGGCTGGCTTTTTCTTTTGCATCCGCTAGCATGCCATCACAAATTGTTTGTATATTTGCAAGCTGTTGATCTGCTTTATTTTTTGATTCAAGAGCTTCTTGTTTCTTTTGATTTGCCAAGGCAAAATCAGATTCTATTTCTTGTTTTCTTTTTTCAAGAATGTCATGTACTGGTTGAAATAGAAAACGCTTCATCAGTGCATATAAGATAAGTAGGTTGATGATTATCCAAAGAATATTGGAATCAATTCTTAACATAGATTATCCCACCTATTTCACCATTAAGATGATTAAAATACCTAATACAAATCCGTAGATGGCTGTTGCTTCAGCTAAAGCTGCACCAATTAATAAGGTGCTACGAATTTTTCCGTGAGCTTCTGGCTGTTGGGCGATGGCTTTTACGGCACTGCTTGTCGCAAAACCAATACCTAATCCTCCACCAATAACGGCAAGTGCTGCCATTCCAACTCCGATTGCTGTTAAACTCATTTTTATTTCCTCCTAATTTATTCTGTTTCTGTCGCTTCTGCGATAAATAGTGATGTTAAAAAGACGAATACATAAGCTTGAATGAATCCATCAAAGAAATCAAAGTACAAGCTAAATACAGTAGGTATAAAGACGGGAACGACCATTTTGATCATTTCCATTATGACGAAGGCACCAATGACATTGCCGAATAGACGCATACATAGAGATAAAGGACGTGTAAATATCTCGAGGATATTGATGGGTGTAACTACAGCGACAGGTTGAGTAAAGCTTTTGATCCAGCCTTTCAATCCTTTTGTTCGTATACCACTAACTTCAATTAATACAATACTCATAAGTGCTAAGGCGATAGTGACATTCATATCTTTGGTTGGGGGTTTCATACCAAATATGCCAATGATATTCGCAAGTCCTATATATAATAGGATGGTCGAAATGTATGTAGAATATTCTTTGGCATTTTCACCAAGCATGGATATCGTAAAATCATCTAGCCATATGACAATACTTTCCGCTACAATTTGTTTTTTACCTGGATTATGAACTTTGAGGCCTCGAGTTAACCAAGCAGAAAGTAAAACAAGTATAGCCATGACAACCCACGTGATGACAACCGATTCACTAATCGCAAAGGGACCAATAGTAAACGCAGTGTCGACGTTTAACTGATCGAGTAGTTCTTTTGTGAACTCTTCCATAGCTCCTCCTTTCAAAATAATAAAAAAACGACAGAAATAATCCGTGAATTTACGAATTAAGACAAAATTCGTTTTTCTATAAGAAGGTATTTTAGTTCTCATAATTTCAAAATTCAAGTCTTTTTATCAATGTAAACGTTATCTGTTTTATATGACAAATTTTTGTATGTTTTGCATATATGATACATATGTCTCAATTACATAATCGACTTTGTTTTGCGTTTGAATTTTAGAAAAAGGGCATAAAAAAAAGGAAGAATCGATCTTCCTCTTAATGTTCCTTTGTATGATCAAAAGCCATGCCTAGAATGGTTTCAATATGTTCATCATCTAATGAATAGTAGACTGTCTTTCCTTCTTTTCTAGATTTGATGAGTTTAGAAAGGCGTAGTGCCTTTAATTGATGTGATACGGCAGATTTCGTCATATCGAGTACGTTGGCTAAATCTGATACGCACATTTCGCTTTGTTGAAGGGATAATAAAAGCTGAAGGCGTGTACTATCGCCCATGACTTTAAAGAAATCTGATAGGTTCATAATTTCATCAAAGGCCGGCATGTTTTCTTTTACTTCTTGTACTAATTCTATGTTTTTAGGCTTGCAGTCACAATGTGTACCAATCATATGTTCTCCTTTTTTATTTATTATAGTTGAATGATTGAACAATTGTCAAAAAGTTATTGACATCATGTATGAATCCTATATAATGAAAGTGTAATAAAGTTGAATATATGTTCAATTATTCAAGTGTGGAGGAAAATAATATGAAAAAGAGTTATAAGATTGATGTAGATTGTGCAAACTGTGCAAACAAAATGGAAGTAGCTGCTAATAGTACAGAAGGTGTTAAGAGTGCAGTTGTAAACTTCATGATGTTAAAGATGAATGTTGAATTTGAAGATGGAGTTCAACCTAAAGAAGTTATGGCTCGTGTTTTAGAAAATTGTAAAAAAGTTGAAGATGATTGCGAAATTTTCTTTTAATGAAAAGTAAGGTGCGAAAGCATCTCTATTTTTCAATTATTATAGTTGAATGATTGAAAAATTAATATTTTTGGAGAGGTAGAGATAAGTATGAACAAGAAACAGAAGAAGATGTTAAAGCGAATTATTGTTGCGAGTATTCTTTTTATTATGATTAAGGTCGCAAAACTACCTGAATATATTGAAATTCCTTTGTTTCTAGTGGCCTATCTAGAAATTGGTTATGATATTCTTCTTAAGGCTTTTAAAGGAATTAGAAATCGTCAGGTATTTGATGAGAATTTTTTGATGGCTGTCGCAACAGTAGGCGCTATTGGTTTGAAATCTTTTGATGAAGCAACAGCTGTTATGTTGTTCTATCAGATTGGGGAATGGTTCCAGAGTTATGCGGTAGGTAAGAGTCGCAAAAACATTACGGAATTAATGGATATTCGTCCGGATTATGCCAATGTTGAAGATGAGGATGGAAATCTTGAACAGGTAGATCCAGATGAAGTTGAAATCGGTACAATCATTGTGGTTAAGCCTGGTGAAAAAGTAGCTATTGATGGAATTGTGGTTGAAGGAAGTTCTACTCTAAATACAGCGGCTTTAACAGGGGAAAGCTTGCCTAGAGAAGTCAGTGAAAATGATAAAGTAATCAGTGGCTGCATCAATATGACTGGCTTATTAAAAATTAAGACAACAAAAGAATTTGGGGAATCCACTGTATCAAAAATTTTGGATTTGGTTGAAAATGCGTCAAGTAAGAAATCTCGTTCAGAAGCGTTTATTTCACGTTTTGCGAGAATTTATACGCCAGTCGTATGTTATAGTGCTTTGGCATTGTTTTTACTTCCACCTGTATTCAATTTGATTATATCAAATCCTGCTGACTTTGGTACATGGCTATATCGTGCCTTAACATTCTTAGTTATTTCTTGTCCATGTGCATTGGTGATTAGTATTCCTTTGAGTTTCTTTGCCGGAATTGGTGGTGCCAGCAATCAGGGCGTTTTGGTTAAAGGATCCAACTATTTAGAGGCTTTGGCATCCTGTAAATATGTTGTATTTGATAAAACAGGTACAATGACACAAGGTGTATTTGAGGTGGCAGGCATTCATCATGCGACTATTCCAGAAGAGAAATTATTAGAGTATGCGGCAATGGCTGAAAGTTATTCGACGCATCCTATTTCTAAAAGTTTATTAAAGGCGTATGGGAATACAATCGATAAATCTCGTATTGAAAATGTAGAAGAAATAAGTGGTCATGGTGTTAAAGCTGTAATTGATGGAGTGCAAGTACTTGCAGGTAATGATAAATTAATGAAGATGTATAATATTCCTTATCAAGAATGCCATTCTGTAGGAACCATTGTACATATGGCTATTGATGGCAAATATGCAGGTCACATTGTGATTTCGGATATGTTGAAGCCACATGCCAAAGAGGCTATTGAAGCATTAAAGAAGGCTGGCATTAAACAAACAGTCATGTTGACTGGGGATGTAAAAAGTGTGGCAGATAAAGTGGCTTCTGAATTACATATTGATAAAGTGTATTCGGAATTGTTGCCTCAAGATAAGGTGAATAAAGTTGAAGAACTATTATCTTTAAAACAGCCAAAAGAAAATCTTGCCTTTGTTGGAGATGGAATCAATGATGCTCCTGTATTATCAAGAGCCGATATTGGTATTGCGATGGGTGCGTTAGGCAGTGATGCAGCCATTGAGGCGGCAGATATTGTTTTGATGGATGATGATCCATTAAAGATTTCTAAAGCCATTAAGATCGCAAAGAAGTGTATTCATATTGTATATGAGAATATTTATTTTGCGATTGGTATTAAACTCGTTTGTTTGATTTTAGGTGCCATTGGTATTGCGAATATGTGGCTTGCGATTTTTGCGGACGTTGGCGTTATGATCATTGCCGTATTAAATGCGATTCGTGCATTAAATGTTAAAAATTTGTAAGGAAATCTTAGGATTTCCTTATTTTGATATTGTGTTAAATTTGTTTTAGTTGTATCTTTGTCTTGTACGCAGAAAAGGAGATTCGAGATGCAGGAATTAAAACCAATTAAAGAAGGAAAAGTACGTGAGATTTACGACAATAAAGACAACCTTATTATGGTTGCGACAGATCGTATCAGTTGTTTTGATGTAATTCTAAACAATGAGGTGACAAAAAAAGGAACTGTTTTAACGCAGATGTCAAAATTCTGGTTTGACTACACAAGAGATATCTTACCAAACCACATGATTAGTGTGGATACAAAGGATATGCCGGAATATTTCCAACAAGAAAAATTTGAAGGAAAATCAATGTTATGCCGTAAATTGAACATGCTTCCAATCGAATGTATTGTTCGTGGTTACATCACAGGTAGTGGATGGGCTAGCTACCAAGAAACAGGAAAGGTTTGTGGTATTGAACTTCCAGAAGGATTACAAGAATCACAAAAACTTCCAGAACCAATTTATACACCTAGTACAAAGGCTGAAATTGGTGATCATGATGAAAACATTTCTTTTGAACAAAGTATTGCGCACTTAGAAAAACACTTCCCAGGACATGGTGAAGAATATGCAACTAAGATCAAAGATTGTACAATCGCTTTATATAAAAAATGTGCTGAATATGCTTTAAGCAAAGGGATTATTATTGCGGATACAAAATTTGAATTTGGTTTAGACGAAAATGGTAATATCGTTATTGGCGATGAAATGTTAACTCCTGATAGTTCTCGTTTCTGGCCTGCAGATGGATATGAAGCGGGTCATTCGCAACCATCATTTGACAAACAATTTGCGCGTGACTGGCTAAAGGCAAATCCAGGTAATGACTGGACACTTCCTCAAGAGATTGTGGATAAGACTATTGAAAAATATCTTCAAGCTTACACAATGTTGACAGGAAAAACATTATAATTAAGAAATACCCATAAGTTGAATTCTTATGGGTATTTTTTTGAAAACTGTATTTTTTGATGTCTGAATATAGTTGAAAACCGTAAAATATGATATTAATAATCACTTGAAAACCGAAGAACGCTATGTTTAAATGAGAAATAGATATTAGAAAATAATAATTATTGAATATATATGGTGAGGAAAAATATGAAACAAGGTGTATTTATAACATTTGAAGGAAATGATGGATCAGGAAAAACAACCGTATGTAAAGCGGTACAAGAAGAATTGATCAAAATGGGATACGACTGCATTTATACTCGTGAGCCAGGCGGAAGCAAGATTGCTGAATCCATTCGTAATATATTATTAGATGTAAACAATACAGAAATGGATGATCGTACAGAAGCATTATTATATGCGGCAAGTCGTAGACAACATTTAAAAGAAGTTGTTCTTCCAGCATTGGAAAATAAGAAGATCGTATTGTGTGATCGCTTCATTGATTCAAGTTTGGCATACCAAGGAATTGCACGAGGAATAGGTTTAAAAGAAGTATGGGATATCAATCAGTTTGCGATTGATGGATGTATGCCTGAAAAGACTCTATTTTTATCCGTTAGTGTAGAAACGGGTAAAAAACGTATGAATCTTCGTGGCGACTTGAATCGTTTGGACCAAGAAGAAAGTTCATTCCATAAAGCTGTGCGTCAAGGTTATGAAACATTAGTATCCATGTATCCAGAGCGTATTGAAGTGATTGATGCCGAGCCTTGTAAGGAAGAGGTTTTAAAAAGTGCCATGGAACGTGTCTTAAAGGTAATCAAAGAATATGAATAAAGAGTATCTAAAAAAGGCACAGCCAATCGTTTATCAGACATTGTCAAATGCTTTAAAAAATAAAAAAGTTGCGAATGCCTATTTATTTCACGGACCAAAAGGTTCAAGTAAATTAGAAACAGCCATCTTATTTGTCCAAAGTATTGTGTGCGAACATACAGATTTTGATGGTTTTGCGTGTCAAGAATGTGAAAGCTGTAAGCGGATAGAGAATGAAGAATCTTTAGATTACATGATTGTATCGAATGATCGTATTAAAAAGAAAGATATAGTGGATTTACAGGCATTTTTTGAATCAACGAGTGCAGGAAAACAAAATGCCAGAATCTATATTCTAGATCATTATGATAAGGCTACGCCAGATGCTTCAAATAGCTTGTTGAAGTTTTTAGAGGAGCCAAGTGAAGGGATTTATGGTATATTAATTGCGGATGAAAAATCTAATGTATTACCGACTATTCAATCTAGATGTCAGGCTATTTTTTTTAAGCCGGAAAGCTGTGAACACTTGTTGCTTGAAAATACAAGTGAAGAAAACGCAAAGATGTTGGCTGAATCTGGATATACGTATGATAAGGCTATTGAATTGTTGTCTTTGCCTGATTTTGAAGAGTTAAAACAAGTTGCACTTGAATATATTGAGCATGCATCTTCTTTTGCACAAATTGAAAAGATGCAGACAAGTGTATTTGTGAGTAAGTCTGAACACATGAATAAGGATTGGATACAATTGTGGATTCAATGGGTTTTATTCTATGTAAAAAATGATAGGGTAAATTTACCTTTAGAAAAAAAAGTAAAACTATATTCGATTTTGATTGAGAATATGGATATGTTATATCGACCAGTCGATTTAGGTTTATTTATGGATAAGCTTTATTATGATATTAGGAAGGCTGTGATTTAGTGAATACAGAAGGAAAGGTAACATATAAATATATTGTTTATATTCAGTTTGAAGAATCAAAAAAAGCCTACACTTTCGGGTCAAATGTAAAATACTATACAAATGATATCGTTGTTGTAGAAACGGTACGTGGACAAGAATTAGGAAAGGTTTGTGTCCCTACCGTTGATTTTGATGCTTCCAAAGTAAAAGGAGATATCAAGCCGGTATTGCGTAAGGCAACACCCGAAGATATTAAGTGTAAAGAGGAAAATGTAGAAAGAGCTAAAGAAGCTATGAAGATTTGTCACGAGTGTGTCGCAAATTTGAAGTTGGATATGCATTTGATTAGTTCTGAATATACATTGGATCGTACAAAAGTTATTTTTACATATGTATCTGATGATCGTGTAGATTTTAGACAACTATTGAAAGATCTAGCACAACACTTACATTGTCGTATAGAATTAAGACAAGTGGGTCCAAGAAACAAGGCTAAAATTGTCGGTGGAATTGGAAACTGCGGTATGGAGTGCTGCTGCTCAAGATTCATGTCAGATTTTGATACGGTATCAATCAATATGGCTAAAAACCAGTTGTTGGCATTGAATATTCAAAAGTTGAGTGGACAGTGTGGAAAACTAATGTGTTGTTTACGTTTTGAAAATGAAGAATATACAAGAATGCGCAAGGATTTGCCAAAAATCAATTCAACTGTGGCATATAAAGACAAGAAGTATCGTATTTCAAGTATGAACGTTCTTCAAAAACAGGCTAAGTTAGAGAACAAAGAAGAAGTCTTGTTTGTGGATTTCAAAGAATTGTGGCCAGACAAGGAATTAAATAATGATTAGACAGAAGAGTTTTGAATCGGATGTTTCCACATTGTATTTGGTTCCTACACCTATTGGAAACTTGCAGGAAATGACACCTAGAGCTTTGGATATTTTAAAAGAAGTGAGTGTCATTGCGGCTGAGGATACGCGTAACACAAAAAAACTTTTAATGGCATATGGAATTGATACAATGTTGATGTCGCATCATGAACATAATCAACAGGTCAGTATTCCTAAAATCATTGAACGATTAGAAAATGGCGAAAATATTGCGGTAGTTTCCGATGCAGGCTACCCTTTGGTTTCAGATCCAGGACAGAAATTAGTTCAAGAAACCATTTCGCATGGATTTAATGTGGTTTCTGTTTCAGGTGCCAACGCGGCTATGAATGCAATGGTTGCGAGCGGATTGAGTTGTTATCACTATTTGTTCTATGGCTTTTTAGACAATAAGAGTTCAAAAAGAAAGAAACAGCTAGAAGAAATCAAAACAATTCCTTATACAACTATTTTCTATGAAGCACCTCATCGTATTGAGGATACTTTACAAGATATGTTGGAAGTATTGGGAAATCGTCAAATGTGTTTAGCTAGAGAACTTACAAAAGTGCACGAAGAATATATTCGTGGAACGATTGAAGAAGTGTTAGAGGTAGCGGCTACTTGTAAAGGTGAAATGGTTATTGTCATGGATGGCTTTAAACAAGATGACGTTGTATTTGATATGTATACAGCCATTACGAAAGTGGATGAATATATTGAATCTGGAATGCGTACAAAAGAAGCTATTGGTTTAGTTGCTAAAGAAATGGCTTGCAAAAAGAATGAATTATATGAAGCTTATCATAAAAGATAGGCTTTTTTCTTTTATATAAAATAAATTATATTGTTACAGAAATTAAATGAAAAAGTAATTGAAATAGTTACAGAAAATATTATAATGATTTACATAAAAGAGAAGAGGAAGAATTATGAATAAGAGAAGTGTATGTGCCCTAGGCATGGCATTTGTACTTGCAGGATGTTCTGCAGGTGGATCAGGTTCTGGTAAAGAACAAACATTAACAGTTGGATTGTTTACAGAAATGAATGGAGATTTTTCTCCCATGTATTATCAAACGGTAAACGATCACAATGTAGTTAACTTGGTATATCAAGGATTATTGGCATATGACAAGGATGCCAATTTAGTTCCAGAATTAGCAGAGGAACTACCTACTATTAGTGATGATGGAACAACAATGACATTTAAATTGAAGAAAGGTGTTAAATTCAGTGATGGATCTAAATTTACTTCAAAAGATGTAAAGGCAACGTTTAGCGTTATGGCCGATCCAAGCTATACAGGACGTTTTTCAAGTAATGTTGATTTCTTAAATGGATATAGCGAATATCATGATGGAGATGCCAAAGATGTCTCAGGTATTGAAACACCGGATGATTATACCGTTGTATTCCGCATGTCTAAACCAAAAATCGATGCAGAATCGACTTTGGGAACACAAAAAATTTGTAGTGTAAAAACATTGAAGTATAAGAAGGGAAAAACTTCGAATGTTGAAAAGAACAATAGTAATCCTATTGGAACAGGTCCTTATAAATTAAAATCATTCTCTAAAACAGAGGGAGCTTCATTGGATCGAAATGAAAATTTTGAAGCCAAAGATGGAGAATATCAGATTTCTAAGATTATGATCAAGAAAACGGAGACTTCGACTGAAATCAAAGAATTAGAAAATGGAACTGTCGATTATATTCCAGATGTAGTAGATGCGAATAAAATCAACACAGTAGCCAAAGACAAAGATAAAGGTTTGACTATGGATTCTTATCCAAGTGATCGTGAAGACTTCTTGTTTATGAATACAGCTGCAGGGGCATGTCAAGATCAGGCAGTACGTCAAGCTTTGGCTTATGGATTTGATCGTGAAGCCTATATCGCAAGCTATTATAAATTAGATGATAAAGATGCCAAATTGGCATATGTACCAGGCTTGTTTGGTAACCCAGTATCTGGCGAAAATAGTGCATATGTTCGTGGTGAAGAAAAAGTTGATGGGGCTACTTATTATGATTATGATGTAGAAAAGGCAAAACAAATTTTAGACGATGCGGGATGGACTGTTGGTAGTGATGGTATTCGTGAAAAGAATGGTCAAAAATTAAGCATTAAGTTCTTGGCTGTAAAAGAAAAAGATGCGATGGATACAATGATTCCTATGTTACAAAAACAATGGGGCGAACTTGGTGTCGACTTCAAGGCAAACACAATGGAATTTAATACAGTTATTTCAACTGTAGGTGATGATTCAGCTGTTGGTGATTGGGATGTATCTTATTTAGGAAACTCTTTTACAAGCCCTGAAGATACAGGCGTTGATTACTTTATTCAATCACAAGGTGTAAATAACTTTGCTCGTTTAAAAGATGATGAATTAGATTCATACTTAGCTGCAGGTGCTTATACAGCTGATAAAGAGGCTTCAGCTGCTGCTTACTTAAAGGCTTATGTTCGTCAAGCAGAACTATGTGCATACTTACCAACAGATGGTGTACAAACATATTGTTTACGTAATAAGAAAGTAAAAGGTTTGAAGACTTCTTCTACATTTATTTGGTCACAATCAATGGCTACAGCTTATATTGACGATTAATACGAAAGGGATATGGAGACATATCTCTTTTTCTTGAAAAAAATGTAAATAATTTGAAAAAAATATTGAAAACAGATTTTATTTGGTGTATCCTATAGACAACCGATGCGAAAGAGATCAAACTAAGGACCGGATACAAAGAGATTCTAGTCAGGGTGGAAGCTAGATTATTACGACTTAGCAAATGGACTTTCAAGGGCAGGGTGAAAAGTGTTTCTGAGTAGCTGCGACGTGTTCCGTGCGTTAAATGGATCGAATGTGATGGCATTCTAGAGGTGGGTATAAGTATACCAATTCAGGTGGTACCGCAGATTATTTTGATATTCTGTCCTGTGTCAAATTTTTAATTTGATGCAGGATTTTTTATTTATAAGGAGAGTGATGAAAAGTGTTAGCTGACTGGTGGTGGTACAAAGAATAAATAATTAGGAGGTAAAAGAGAATGTATAAAAATTTATTAGTATGTGGAATGGCTTTATTGATGTGTGGATGTAGCGCAAAAGCTGCAGGTAATGATCAAGTGTTGGCAGTTGGGTTGAGTTCAGAAATGAATGGAACTTTTTCGCCCATGTATTACCAAACGACAAATGATTCTTATGTCGTTGATTTGGTTTATCAAGGGTTGTTGAAATACAACAAAAAAGGAGAGTTAGTTGCAGATTTGGCTAAGTCCTTACCTGAAATCAGTGAAGATGGCAAGACAATGACTTTTAAATTAAAGAAAGGCATCCATTTTAGTGATGGATCCAAGTTTACTTCAAAAGATGTGCAGACAACATTTACCATTATGGCCGATCCAAGCTATACAGGTCGTTTTGCGAACAACGTTGATTTTTTAGATGGTTATAGTGAATATCATGATGCAGATGCATCTAGCTTTACAGGAGTTGAAACACCAGATAATTATACAGTTGTTTTCCATTTGGATAAGCCTAGAATTGATGCGGTTTCTACACTTGGAACACAGAAGATTTGTAGTTCAGAATATTTAAATTATAAAAAAGGAAAAACAGAAAGTATTGAAAAGAAGAATAGTAAGCCAATTGGAACGGGCGCTTATGTGTTAAAGAAGTTTGAGAAGACAAGTGGAGCTAGTTTAGTTTCAAATTCAAAGTTTAAGACGAAAAAAGGACAGTATCAAATTTCTAAGATTATGATTAAAAAGACTGATACTTCAACAGAAGTCAAAGAATTGGAAAATGGAACAGTGGACTATATTCCGGATGTGATTGAGGCAAATAAAATTAAATCTGTACAAAAAAATAAAAGTTTATCTGTTGATTCTTATCCGAGTGATCGCGAAAGTTTTATTATCTTTAACTCTTATGTGGGAGCTTGTAGTGATGTTGCGGTAAGAAAAGCCATCGGATATGGATTTAATGCGCAAGAATATATTGATAATTACTATCAAATTGATGGTATGGCTTATAAGCCTGGTACTTTTGGAAATCCTGTTTCTTTAAATAATGGAAAAATGATTCGTAATGAAGAAAAAGTAGATGGTGTCACTTATTATGATTATGATGTTGAAAAGGCAAACCAAATCTTAGAAGATGCAGGATATACATTGGCAGATGATGGATATCGTTATAAAGATGGTGAAAAATTAACGGTTCGTTTCTTGGCAAATAAAGATAAGGATTCTTTGGATTCTTTGATTCCGGTTTTACAGAAATGCTTAAATGCGATTGGAATTGATTTTAAAGCCAATACAGTTGAATTTAATACGGTCATCAATACTGTGCAGGATGATGCTCAAACAGATAGTTGGGATGCAACATATCTAGGTTTCTCTTATGGCTCACCAGATGATACAGGCATTAACTTTATTTTAAGAACAGGTGCTACAAATAACTTTGGTCGTTTGAGTGATGAACAACTAGATGCTTATCTAGATGCTGGTATGTATACATCCGATAATGATGTATCTAAAGAGAATTATCATAATGCTTTAGTTCGACAAAGTGAATTGTGTGGTTATTTACCTGTAGACTCTACTAAAACATATTGCTTAAGAAACAAGAATATCAAAGGAATGCATACAACATCTATTTATAATTGGGCTCAATCCATTGCGACGGCTTATATTGTGAATAAATAACATATGATGTATCCTAATGGATATTAGGGCAAAATATAGTCCTGTACTAACTTAATGTTGGTGCAGGATTTTCTTGTATGGGGAGAAATTTTATATATTTGATTTAAGAAAATATAAATTGTTTATGCCTAGAGCATAACTTTCATGAAATATAGGTTGTCATTTGAGTTGATTTTAGGTATTATAATATTGCAGAAGTGTTTTTCTGATTTTGGAGGTCTTACTTATGGTCTTAAGAAGATTTACCACAATTGATAGAGAAGAATTGCTTTTTTAAGCGTGCCTACTATAGGTGCGCTTTTTTTGTTTTGAAAGGAAGGTCATTTATGGAAACAAAGCGTGTTTTAATTGTGATGGGTTCTCGTTCAGACTTACCTAGTATGGAAGGCTGCATGAAACAATTAGACGATTTTCAAGTTGGCTATGAAGTTCGTGTGTTAAGTGCTCACCGTACGCCGGAAGCGGTTTTGGAATTGTCAAAAACAGCGTGTGAACGTGGAATTCAGGTTATTATTGCGGCAGCTGGAGGAGCAGCACATTTAGCTGGAGTTTTAGCTAGCTCTACACCGTTGCCAGTTATTGGAATCCCTATTCAGACATCTGCTTTAGGTGGATTGGATTCATTATTATCGACAGTACAAATGCCTCAAGGTGTTCCTGTTGCGACTGTCGCAATTGGAAAATCAGGGGCAAGAAACGCAGCTATTTTAGCTTGTCAGATGATTGGGCTAAATGATAAGTCATTACAGGATAAAATTGTTGCGTTTAAAAAAGAACAAGCACAAAAAGTATTAGAACAGTCAATTGTTGAATAAGGAGAAAGAAATGGATACTCGTATTTTTGTTCATAAAAAAGAACAGTTTCAAGTTGAAAGTGAATCGTTAGCTGCTGAATTAAGACAATCTTTATCTTTAAAAGAAAATTTTGGTCTTACAAAATACAATTTATATGATATTTTTGATGCCGACGAAAATGATATTGAATTATTGAAGAAAAATGTTTGTAGCGAAGTTGTTACAGATGATGTATATGATTCTGTAGATTTAACAGGTAAATCATATTTGGCATATGAATTTTTGCCAGGTCAATATGATCAAAGAGCAGACAGTGCAATGCAATGTTTGATGCTTTTGAACAACAAACAAACAGTACGTATTCATTCAGGGACTTTATTAGTGTTCGCAAACCCAGTAGATGAAGAAACACTTAATAAAATTACACATTATATTGTTAACCCTGTTGAAGCGCGCGTTAAAGACCTTTCTGTATTAGTAGATGATCAGGACGTTGAAGTAAAAGATGTTCCTGTATTAGAAGGATTTACAACAAAGACGAAAGAAGAATTAGATTCTTTACGTCAGACTTTAGGGTTGGCCATGTCTCAAGCGGACATTGAGCATGTTCAACGTTATTTTGAAAAGGAAGAAAAAAGAGATTGCACAATGACTGAACTTCGTGTTCTAGACACATATTGGTCAGATCACTGCCGTCATACTACTTTTGAAACTGTATTAGATGATGTACATTTCCATTTGGATACATTGTCAGATGAGTTACAGGCTTCTTATGATAAATATTTAAAATTACGTCAGGAAGTTCATGGAAATCGTAAAGAAAAAACATTGATGGACATGGCTACTATCGCCGGCAAGTATCTTCGTAAACAAGGTAAACTTGATGATATGGAGATTACCGATGAAATCAATGCTTGCAGTGTAGAAATTACAGTGGATGTAGATGGAAAAGATGAACAATGGTTGTTGATGTTTAAAAATGAAACACATAACCACCCAACAGAAATTGAACCATTTGGTGGAGCAAGTACATGTATTGGTGGAGCTATTCGTGATCCATTATCAGGACGTAGCTATGTATATCAAGCTATGCGTATTACGGGGGCTGGAGACATCACAAAATCAATTAGTGAAACATTAGAGCACAAATTGCCTCAATCTAAGATTTCAAAAACCGCTGCTCAAGGTTATTCAAGTTATGGTAACCAAATTGGTTTGGCAACTACATTCGTAGATGAAATTTATGATGATGGCTATGTTGCGAAACGTATGGAAGTTGGTGCTGTTGTAGGTGCGGCTCCTAAATCACATGTTAAACGTGAAAAACCAGAAGCTGGCGATATTATCGTTATGATTGGTGGAGCTACTGGTCGTGATGGAATCGGTGGAGCTACAGGTTCTAGTAAAGAACATAATGAAACAAGTTTGGAAAAATGTTCAAGTGAGGTTCAAAAGGGGAATGCCTTGATTGAACGTAAATTACAGCGTTTATTTAGAAATCCTACTTGTACAAAATTAATTAAAAAGGCGAATGACTTTGGAGCAGGTGGAGTTAGTGTTGCCGTAGGTGAACTTGCAGATGGATTGAATATCAACTTAGATGCAGTTCCAGTTAAATATCAAGGTTTAGATGGTACAGAATTAGCTATTAGTGAATCACAAGAGCGTATGGCTGTATGTATCGAGGCTAAGGATTTTGAAAAATTCAAAGAAGAAGCGTATAAAGAAAACTTAGAAGCTATCAAAGTTGCAGATGTAACAGATACAAATCGTTTAGTCATGAAATGGCGTGGGAAAACAATTGTTGATATGTCTCGTGCATTCTTGGATACGAACGGTGTTCGCCAGCACCAGATTGTTGATGTTTGCGAAAATGAATATGATGAACATCCATTTGATGCAGTAAACTCAGATTTAAATACAGTATTACAAGATGCGAATGTCGCAAGTCAAATTGGTTTGGCAGAAATGTTTGACGCTTCTATTGGTAAGAGTACAGTGTTGATGCCTTTTGGAGGTAAATATCAATTAACTCCTGAAGAAGGTTCTGTACAAAAATTGCCAGTGCATGGAATGACAAACACTTGTTCGGTTATGACATATGGATATGATCCAAAAGTATCTAAATATTCTCCATATTTAGGTGCTAGTTATTCAGTTGTTGAAGCATTAGCTCGTATCACAGCATTGGGTGCTGACTATAAGAAGTGTCGTTTATCAAATCAGGAATATTTTGAACGTTTAGGTGCCGATGCACAAAAATGGGGACAACCATTTGAAGCTTTATTAGGTTTGATTGATGCTCAATTGGCATTTGAAACACCAAGTATTGGTGGAAAAGACTCTATGAGTGGAACGTATAAAGATATTCATGTACCTCCAACAGTGATTACATTTGCGGTAACTACAGCTAAAACAGATGATATTGTTTCGGCTTCATTTAAAAATCCCGGAGACTATGTATATTTAGTAAAGCATACGCCAGTTAAAAATAATGTTCCAAACTATGAACAATTAAAAGAAAATTTTGAAACGGTTCATAAATTAATGCAAGAAAAGAAAATTGTTGCGGCAAGCACAATTAAATTTGGTGGTCTAGGTGCAACTATTGCGAAAATGGCATTTGGATCTAAAGTTGGTGTTGCGATCAGCACAGAAGAAGATGTATATGGATTCAATTTGGGTTCAATGATTGTGGAAGCTACAGAAAGCATTCAAGATGAACATTTAGAATTGATTGGTATTTTAAATGATGATTCTAAGATTGTATTAAATGATGAAACTGTTGAAATTGAAGATGCATTAAAGGCTTGGACAAAGCGTTATAGTGAAATTTATCCAATGATCGTGGATGAAGGAAAAGATACTTTAGAAACTCCATTAAATGATGCAGAAGTACCAATGTCTAAGGTTGTTGTGGAAAAACCAAAAGTAATTATTCCTATTTTCCCTGGACAAAACTGTGAATTTGATACAACAGCTAAGTTTGAACGTGCTGGTGCAGAAGTTAAACAAATTGTATTTAATAACTTAACTGTAGAAAACATTCAAAAGAGTATCGAAACTTTAGCCAAAGAAATTAGTACAGCACAAATCTTAATGATTGTTGGTGGATTTAGTAGTGGTGATGAACCAGATGGTTCAGGTAAATTTATTGCGAATGTATTAAGAAATCCAAAGATTGCACAAGCAATTGATACAATGCGTGCAAATGATGGTTTGATTTTAGGTATCTGTAATGGATTCCAGGCATTGATCAAATCTGGATTATTGCCTTATGGTGATATTGAAAAATTGGATGCGGAAAATCCAACATTATTTAGAAATAATATCAATCGTCACGTTTCTCATATTGCACGTACTCGTATTACAAGTAATGCTTCTCCTTGGCTTGCAGGTATGAAAGCTGGAAGCGTATATTCAGTTGCTGTTAGTCATGGTGAAGGTAAATTTGTTGCGAGTGAAGAAGTATTAAATAAATTGATTGAAAATGGTCAGGTTGCAACACAATATGTAAATGAAAAGGGTGTTCCAACAATGGATGGAAAAGACAACTTGAATGGTTCAAGTATGGCAATCGAAGGTATCTTCTCTGAAGATGGAAAAATCTTTGGTAAGATGGGTCACAGTGAGCGTTATGAAAAAGGCTTGTTCCAGAATATTGCTGGAAATAAAGACCAGGATATTTTCGTAAATGGTGTTCGTTACTTTACACATAAGCAGGTGAAGTAGAATGACGATGCAAAAGGTAGTTCAAGATTCTTCTGGGATCGTAGGCTTGTTCAATGTAGAACAAGCCGCCCAGAACATCTATTTAGCAATGCATGCCATTCAGCATCGTGGACAAGATGGTGTTGGTGTGGCTGTTAGTGATAGAGAAAATGTTGTTTGTAAAAAGGGATTAGGATTATTATCTGAGAATTTAAAACAAGATACATTAAATTCTTTGGAGGGTGATATTGCGATTGGTCAACTTCGTATGGCCACAAAAAATGATTCTCAATTAGAAAATGTTCAGCCGATTATGGTGCGTAGTCACCAAAGATATTTTGCGGTTGTATCAAGTGGGATGATCACGAATGCGATTTCTTTAAGAACGAAATTAGAAAATGAAGGATTGATCTTTCAAGGAACAAGTGATTCAGAATTATTAGCACATTTGATTCAGTTGAATCCAGGTTCTTTTGAAGAAAAAATTGCGAAAGCTTGTCGTATGATGAGTGGTGCTTATACATTCATGGTTGTCACAAAAGACAGTTTGTACGTAGTAAGAGATCCTCATGGTATTCGCTCTTTATATATTGCCAAGGTAGATGAAGGATATTGTATCAGTAGCGAAACTTGTTCGTTCCCAATTCTTGGTGGAGAATTTATTCGTGAAGTAAATCCAGGTGAATTGATTTGTTTCAATTGCGAAGGTATGAAGTCTAGTCAAATTATTGAAGAAGCAGAAACGAAGGCTTGTGCTTTAGAGTATGTATATTATTCTAGACCGGATAGCGTTCATAATGGTTTAACGGTTCATGAAGTAAGAAAACAATGTGGTTATTATTTAGCTAAAGAAGAGAATATTGAAGCGGATATCGTTGTTGGTGTTCCTGATTCAGCTTTAAGTGCAGCTGCAAGTTTTGCCAGAACATTGAATATACCATATGAAACGGGATTGATTAAAAACCGTTATATTGGTTCTACATTTATTCGTCCGACAGAACAACAAAGAATGCAAGGTATGCGTGTTCGTTTAAATGCGATCAGTTCGGTTGTTAAAGATAAAAGAGTTTATTTAATAGATGATAGTGTTGTGAAAGGTTTTACATCACGTCGAATTTGTCAATTATTAAAAGAGGCAGGCGCAAAAGAAGTGCATTTACGTATAGCTTCGCCAATGTTGAGATATCCTTGTTTATATGGAGCGGACTCAACGGCACAAAAAGATTTGGCGGCATTTAACTATACAGTAGATGATATGGAACAATTGTTCCAGGTGGATTCATTGCGTTTCTTAAGTGTTGAAAACTTTAAAAAGTGTGTGCCTGAAACAAGCTGTTTAGCTTGTTGTACAGGTGAATATCCAGAAGATTTACAAGATTATAAAGATGAGGTAAAGGAGTAGAGTATGGCAGAACATTATGCAGCAGCAGGCGTTAGTTTAGAGGCAGGATATAAATCTGTTGAATTGATTAAGGAGCATGTTAAGAAAACAATGCGCCCAGAAGTGTTAGGAGGACTTGGAGGTTTCTCTGGCGCTTTCTCATTATCTAAAATTAAAGATATGGAAGAGCCTGTATTACTTTCTGGTACAGATGGTTGTGGTACAAAAGTTAAACTTGCGATGGTTATGAATAAGCATGATACAATTGGAATTGATGCCGTTGCGATGTGTGTGAATGATATCGCATGTGCAGGTGGAGAACCACTGTTCTTCTTGGATTACATCGCATGTGGAAAGAATGTTCCAGAAAAAATTGCGGACATTGTGAAGGGTGTGTCTGAAGGTTGTTTACAATCTGAAGCTGCTTTGATTGGTGGAGAAACTGCAGAACATCCAGGTTTAATGCCAGAAGAAGATTATGATTTAGCAGGTTTTGCCGTTGGTGTATGCGATAAAAAAGATATGATTACTGGTAAGGATCTAAATGTAGGAGATGTCTTGATTGGACTTCCTTCAACAGGTGTTCACAGTAATGGTTTCTCATTGGTTCGTAATGTATTTGATATTACAGAAGAATCATTAAATACATATTATGATGAATTAGGTAAAACTTTAGGAGAGGCATTATTGGCTCCTACAAAAATTTATGTAAAAGCATTAAAACATATTAAAGCATCGGGGATTACATTAAAAGCTTGCAGCCACATCACAGGTGGTGGATTCTACGAAAATGTACCTCGTATGTTAAAAGAGGGTATGGGTGTTGAAATTGATACAAAGGCATTCCCAAAACCTCCAATTTTTGATTTGATTCAAAAAAATGGAGATATTTCTATGAAAGAAATGTACAACGTATTTAATATGGGACTTGGCTTTGTGATGGCTGTAGATCCAGCAGATGTTGAAAAAGTTCAAGCTGCCTTAAATGAAATCAATGAACCTAGCTATGTGGTTGGTAAAGTAACTGAAACAGGGCAGGTAGATGTCCAATGGTAAATATTGCGGTATTTGCGAGTGGTTCAGGTACTAACTTTGAAACAATCTTGTCACATATTGAAGATGGTTCTTTACATGTGAATTGTGCATGTTTGATTGCGGATAAAGAAAATGCGTATGCTAGAGTTCGTGCGCATAATCATGGAGTAGAAGAGTTTTATTTTAATCCAAAGGGATATGATGGTAAAGCGGGTTATGAAGCGGCAATCTTAGAGGTATTAAAAGAAAAAAAGGTTGATTTGATTGTGTTAAGTGGATATATGCGTTTTATTGGACACACTTTATTGAGCGCTTATCCAAATCGTATCATCAATTTACATCCGGCTTATTTACCTGAATTTCCAGGAGCTCATAGTATTGCAGATGCGTATGAGGCAAAAGTAGCACAAACTGGAGTTACAGTTCATTTCGTAGACGAAGGTGTAGATACAGGTCCTATTATTCGTCAAGAAAGAGTAGCAATCGACCCATCTTGGGATCTTGAAACATTAGAATCGCATGTACATGCGATGGAATATGATTTGTTCTGGCAAGTCATTGAACAAATCGCAAAAAGTATAGAGGAGGAAAAATAATGAAGCGAGCATTAGTAAGTGTATCCGATAAAACTGGTTTAGTTGAATTTGTACAAGGATTAGTAGATTGTGGATATGAAATCATTTCTACTGGAGGAACAAAAAAAGCTCTTGAGGCAGCTGGAATTCATCCAATTGGAATCAGTGATGTGACTGGTTTTCCAGAAATTATGGATGGTCGTGTGAAAACTTTACATCCAAAAGTTCATGGTGCATTACTTTGTGTTCGTTCAAACCCAGATCATGTACGTCAATTACAAGAATTAGGAATTGAGTATATTGATTTGGTTTGTGTGAATCTATATCCTTTTAAAGAAACTGTATTAAAACCAGGTGTAACACACGAAGAAATTATTGAAAATATTGATATTGGTGGTCCAAGTATGCTTCGTAGTGCTTCTAAAAACTATCAAAGCATTCCGGTTCTTTGTGATCCAAAAGATTATGATAAAGTTCTTGAAGAAATTAGAGAAAACCAAGAAACAACATTGGAAACGCGTGAGCGTTTAGCTGCAAAAGTATTCCGTCATACAGCTCGCTATGATGCGATGATCGCAGATTATTTAACGAAGAAAACACATGAAGAATTCCCAGAAAGTATGACAATTACTTTTGATAAGGTTCAAGACTTGCGTTATGGTGAAAATCCTCATCAAAAGGCTGCTTTCTATAAAGGAATGAATCCTCAATATTCTTTGGCAAATGCGACTCAGCTTCATGGTAAAGAATTGTCTTACAACAATATTCAGGATGGAAATGCGGCTATTGAAATCTTAAAAGATTTTGAAGGTCAATATGCAGCTGTAGGTGTAAAACACATGAATCCATGTGGAGTTGGTATTGGTGAAAATATTGAAGCGGCTTGGGATAAAGCTTATGAAGCTGATTCAATTTCGATTTTTGGTGGTATCGTAGCGTTGAACGCAAAGGTTGAAAAGGGATTGGCAGAAAAATTATCTAAGATTTTCTTGGAAATCATTATTGCGCCAGACTTCTCTGACGAAGCGTTGGAAATCTTAACTCGTAAGAAAAATATTCGATTAATGAAATTAGATACTAGCTTATCTGTTTCAAGTGCGTTAAAATATACAAATGTTAATGATGGTCTATTGGTTCAAGAGATGGATCAGCATACAATTAATGAGGAAGATTTAACATGTGTGACAAACCGTAAACCTACAGAGGAAGAAATCAAACAATTGTTGTTTGGTTGGAAAGTTGTTAAGCATGTAAAATCAAATGCGATTGTCTTGGTAAAAGATGATATGACAATTGGCGTTGGTGCAGGACAAATGAACCGTGTTGGTGCAGCTAAGATTGCGATTGAACAGGCTGGTGAAAAGGCGAAAGGTTCTGTATTGGCAAGTGACGCTTTCTTCCCAATGCCAGATACAGTTCAAGAAGCTATCAAAGCGGGTGTGACTGCAATCATTCAGCCGGGTGGATCTATTAAGGATCAACTTTCAATTGATGAATGTAATGAACATGGCATCGCAATGGTATTTACAGGGGTTCGTCATTTTAAACATTAATATATAAAAGAGTCTGTATAGACTCTTTTTCATAGTTTGGAAGGGTCTATCATGGATAAGAAAAACAAAATTATTATTATTTCTCTATTATCTGCATTATTAATTGTACTATGTGTATTTGCGGTTGAAATGAAGAACACTGAGAAAAAGGCATATCAGGGGATATCTGAAATCGGAGAAGATCAAAATACGGAAGTTGAAAATAAAGATAATAGTCAATTTATTGATATGTCTTTGGCAAAAGATATAGAAGCGTATTTTCAAGAGAATGGTATTGATCATGAAAAAGTAGCATACTGTATCACAGATTTAGAACATAACATTAAATATAGTATGAATGAGAAGGATGAGTTTATTGCAGCGAGTATTTATAAATTACCATTGGCAATGCTATATTATGATAAAATAAATGAGGGTGAGTATACATTAGATTCAACATTTACATATAGTGGATATATGCATGAGGGTGCAGGGGTTATTAGTTCGAATTATGGTATCGGTAGTCAAGTTCCTTTAAGTGATCTTTTAAATGATTTAATAATATACTCTGATAATGATGCGGGTCATATTTTATATGAAAATCTTGGTGGCTGGAAAGAATATAAGGAAGCAATGACAAAATATACAAATTCTATCAGCGAGAATTATTATACAATGGATAATGTTACAACGGTTAATACAATGAATGATGTGGTGACCTATTTATATGATCATAAAGAAGACTATAAAGTTTTGATTAAAAATATGGAAAAGGCAGAACCAGGTGAATATCTAGATAGGGATACACAATTGAGTATGCCTCAAAAGTATGGTATGTATGATTATGCTTTAAATAGTGTTGGTTTTGTAGAATGTAATACATCATATAGTATAGTTGTTTTAACGAGTTTAGGGGATAAAGGTGCCGATGTTATGGCAAATATCAATCGTATTGCTTATGAGCATTTTAAATAGAGTTGAAAGGCTCTATTTTTTGTTTTTAGATGTAAGCGTATACAGTAAAAAATATGAAAAAAAATAAAAAAACATTTGACGAAGCGAAAAGTATTTGGTAATATAGATGAGCACTGCTGAGGTGCAGATGATCTTTGAAAACTGAAC
>ERZ857693.489-NODE-489-length-60922-cov-5.756420_pt1 | contig 60922 bp, 57 predicted proteins | sample MGYA00519765_ERZ857693 | MGnify/ENA primary metagenome ERZ857693 (study PRJEB31778, sample SAMEA3449354) | human gut metagenome | biome: human gut; feature: human-associated habitat; material: faeces | place: United Kingdom | collected 2010/2012 ... | reverse complement strand
TTACAAATCACACACGATATATATAAGGGATTACCCCCATGCTTGACAAAGAGCCAACCTTGCTATCTTTTACCTCTAGTCTTTTTCCTCCGACTGAATAAAATTTTCCTTCATACTGAAGAATATTATCAAATATCCCCGGTTCATTTGCTATTTGATTAACTGCTGTAGAAAAAACTGTATTAACTGTTTTTATATTTGACCATCCATGGTCAATTGCAATTATTTCTAATCTATTTTCCATCTGTCTGTGCCTCCTTGCCTTTTTAGCCATCTATGTATCCTTCTTTCTTACTTTCCTAATAAATCTCTCATGCACGGAAAACAATATCTGCTGTTTTTTCCATATGGACATCCTACACATTTACTCTCCTGCTGCTTTTCTGTTTTTTGCTTTCCTGCTCCACATTTTTCATTATTAATACATCTGTTATCATTTCCCCAAAAATATTTGCATTTCATACAGCTTCTTAAATCTCTTTCCAATTTTTCTTTAGCATTGTTTTCTTTGCTATTTTTTTCCGGCTTTTGTTTTTTTGCGTTAATTCCCAACTATTCTGCTCCTTTCGTATTAATTCATAGTACTGTGGGTTATTAACTATGTATGTGCACTGTGCTTATCTTTAAGCCCTCATCGCCCGTACACCTGGGAATTACAAACAAGCCGCTTATGCGTTCACGACGCTTCCTTAAGAAACTATCTCCTCTGCCGCCATTTCGAGGATAAGGAGTTTCTTTCACTCCTCTGTGTTTTATTATCCTTCCGCTACATTTAATCTGTCCTGCCTGCTCCGCCTTCTTTTCTCAATCCCTCGGTTCTTATCGCATTGCTGTGAATGATTATCCGGACAGGTGCACCGGAATTTTACTCCTTACACTAATTATTCTGTGTAAGATATGAAATTCTTTCATGAATTTGTAATTGTTATTCAATTGTATTTTTAGGAAGCCAATTGCTTCCAGCACCATTATCATAATTCTAACTTTAATATTTAACCATTAACTGTAGTGGTGCATTTTTGTTTCGTTTCAACCTTTTATGGTGTATTAATCTTTTTAGTTCCATATTTTGAACTGCTATAAAATATTTTATTAATAGAACGTTGTTCTCTTATTCGCATACATTTTTATTTCATTATTTTAATATTTAATAAATATTTCATAGCAATCCAATTTAGTTATTAACGAAGAATTAAGCAAACTCTTCTTTTAAAGTTGGTCCATTTTATCCGGACCAACTTTGGTCCAAATTCGGTCCAACTTTTGTGATTAGTTATGATACTATGCGATAAGTTGTGTATTCTCATTGGTCAGGAATATTTACTTCATTTTTTACCTGTTTCTTCCTATTTTGCCGGATAATTATTAATAATTGTCTCACTTGTGATATTACTGTTCTTGTCATAGTTGTATTTGTACTATGCTAGAATTACTCTAAAATAACTCTTAAAACATAAGATAACTTTTTCATATCAAAACCTTATTGCTATATAGTAAATTTTATTGATAAATGATTCCCACCGAATATGGAATTAACTTAATACATTAATTTTTATCTGTAAAATGGAAATGTCCATCCATCAGCACTTCCATTTTGAGACCATATTGTTTCCCAATTGTCATACATCCATTTTCCGTCTTCTTTTTTGAACCACACCAAATTTACAGTTTCATGCCCCAATTCTACATATAATACCTTTGCTTTTGTCTCCGAATAAGAAAAAACCTTATAATATTCGATAGATTCTATCATATTAGTATCTGTATAACGGTCTTTAAATTGGTCTCCATATTTATATGTTTTTATCTCAACATTCATATATGGAATTCCTATAACTAATACACACAAAATAAAAATAATTAAAACTTTTTTCTTTTTCATTAAATGCTCCTTGTTATTTTATAAATACTTATATCATTTTCGTTTTTGCATCCAGCCAACTAGAAACCTTTTTATAATATTTTTTTCTATTGTCTCAGTTATCGTCGGCGGTGATACCATTGTCTGTTCCAATATCTGGTTTCCATTTGCATCATAGGAATAAAATGTAAGACCAACACGTGTTCCATTCTTTGAAACATCCCTATACACTAACTGATTCAAACTATTATATGTGTTATATGTTGTAACTCCATCTTCTACACTTTTAGTGCAATTGCCCACCTTATCATATGCGTACGAAGCATTACTTACCGTCTGACTGATATTATCTGTTTTTTTCGATGTTATCATACGGTTCAGACTGTCATAAGTATATATCCTTGTCTCATTTACCCTTTCTTACTGTTTTGCCGGATAATTATTAATAATTTTCTCTTCATCGTCCAGCAGGGAAAACACCATTCCCATTATAAGGCAAGCAAGAGGAAGCAACGTTTGTCCCAATGTTCCATATGAAAGTCCGTTATATAAACTTGAAAAAAAGTACGCCAAGGAAATAATAAACAAAAACCCTAATTCTCTGGTAATGGCAATACTTCTCTTTGAAACAATTATTCCAACGCCTCCCAATAACGCCACAAGTAAATACGCATAGGGATAAAATCCTCACTGAAATATTAAAAGAATGATAATTGAAATAATTGATAATATTGCCATGATTTTTACCTTTTCGTTTCGTGATACCAACATCTTATCATATTGGGTTTATGGTAACAATCTTTTGAGGAATTTTGCTCTCCTCCTTTTCTATTAAGCTAACACTGCAATACAAACTATCAATATATTCGGTTTCCAACCGTTTTCACCCATCTTCCATACGTTTTCTTATCCTTTATCTTTTTATATGGTCTTATTTTCATATATATCTTTGACACTTTTTTGTTAAAAGTTATTTTTGTACTAGTATGTTTTTTCGAAACATTCACTACAATTTTTTTCTTAAATTTCTTATTATTGCTGGCATAAATCTGATATCCATCGGCATCTTTTACTTTTGCCCAGTTGTATTCTGATTTTGTTTTTTTGTTTCCATAATATTTTATGTTTCTTGCCACTGCTTTTGTTGCTGCATATTTAAAATTCTTACTGTATTCCAAACTTGTCTTGCCAATTAAGTCTAAATCGTCTCCACTAACATAAAATGCTTCCGGTGTGATTTTCTTTGAACTACTCTCTATTACCACACTTTTCTTCATTGACTCCCCATATGGTTCTTCAAATGCATCTTCGTCAATTCTTACTATTGATTCAGGTACTGTAATTTTCTCCCATGAAACATATGAAAACGCCTTTGATTTTATCACTTTCACATTCGCTCCAAATGCAATATTAACATCAATCTTGGAGCATCCGGAAAATGCCTCATTTTCAACGATTTCCACTGAATCAGGAATTTTCACATCAACAAGATTTCTGCAGTTTTTAAACATTCCTTCAGGGATAGTTTTCATGTTTTTAGGAAGATTTACCTTTACAATACTAGATAATTCAAATATATTTTTACCAAACTTCGTAACGCTGTCAGGTATATCTACGCTCTCCACATTAGCAGTATAAAACGCATTATCGGCAATTCCTTTCACATAAAAAGGTATAATAACATTCTTTGCTTTCCCATCATACTTTACAAGTACATTGCCATTACTTATGTACATTCCATCTTCTTTCTTTATTTGATTAGAAAACTTTTTCATAAATTTTTCTGTTTCAATATGATTGAAGCATGTGGATAACAAGGCAATGCTATTTCCATCCATTTTTTTGGATTTTACAATAATATCTTCAACTTTAAATTCTGCTCTTTTTGTCTTCGAAAGCAAATTTCTACTATCCACTACTTTTTCGATTGATTCCGGAATTATTACTTTTCTAAGTGAACCACACGCAAATGTGTCAGAGTCCTTGGAAACACTGTCATATGTAACTGCCTGAACATCAAAGGTTGTGCAACCTTCTCTTACTGCCAATTCATCTCTTTTTAGTGGCATTCCCAAAACTGTTTTACCATCCTTTGAGTATACTACACCGTCGTAACTTTTATATTTGGTATCTTTATTCCATGTATAGACATTCATTGCAGAAAAATACTTCATGTTAGAAATGTCTAATATTGTATTAAGCTTTACACTTTTAATATTATTATAACGGCTCATTATATCTTCATTTTTCTCCGGATTTGGAGCGTAAACCTTAAATTTCCCAGGCATTGTTACAGTCGTCAATAATTTACAATTACATAAAGAACCTGCCCCAATTGTTTTTACACTTTTAGGTATTGTTATGTTTTCAATGGCTGTATTATAAAAACTGTAAGAACCTACGGATTTTACAGTGTTTGGAATGGAAACACTCTTTAATTTTTTGCATGATTTAAATGCATTATCCGGAATAGAAGTAACACCTTTTTTTATAATAACTTTTTTTATTTTGGTGTTTCCTCTAAATTTCATGTTTTTTGGCATTTTACCTTTTCCGCTAATTGTAAGAACTCCATTTTTTAATGTGGAATATACTCCTTTATGTTTTACCGCTGCATTAGCCTGCGATGCCGGTAATCCAGAACAAAGCATTGTTGCCACCAATGTAACCGCTAAAGTTTTTTTCAACTTTCTCATAATAATTCCTCCTGATATTAAAAATATAATTTTAGATTTGTTATTTATCTGACGTCATATGTCAATTAAACGAAAGGAGATTTAGTTTTATTGCATTATGGATGAATTATAACATTAATGTTATTATTGTTAGTTAGTAATCATTTTTTAACCTAATTAATTTCTCGCACCATTGGTGCGATTTTTTTTTATTCATATTTTACAGTAAACAATTTGCTCTTCAAAAGCATTTACCAAAGACAATTTTATTTTTTTATACCAATTACAGATTCCATCTCACGATAGCTGCCCTTATCATCGTTTGTTTCTTCCTACAACCAGGGGAGATTAGTACTTTCATTCATCAAAAACATACAGATAAACTATCCATTGCAGAAGACATCTGTTTAAAATTATTTTTTCCAAATACTATAATCAACATTTTGGAATATTGTAACGTTTTTTAGCAAACCATTTCATTTTCATCCCATTCTTATTATAATTCCTCTTCCTTCTTTCTTTAACCAGCCGACTGCCTCTTTGTAGTTTGGAAGTACTTTCTCCACTTCTTTCCAGAAAGCTTTTGAGTGGTTCATTTCCTTTCGATGGCATAATTCGTGAACCACAACATAGTCTATTACTTCAGTTGGCATCAGCATAAGCAGACAATTAAAATTAAGATTTCCTTTACCACTACAGCTTCCCCATCTGGTCTTTTGATTTCTAATTGTTATTTTTCCGTATGTAACCTCCATAATATCCGAATAATATTTTACCCTGCACGGAATATACTCCAATGCCATATCTGCCAGCTCGCTAATTTCTTCTGCTGTATAATAATCAACTTTAGATAACTCTTCGTTTTCTCTTTTTATTTTTTCAATGCATTTAGAAATCTAACTTTCTTTTGCTTTTAAAATTTCGCTTATTTCATTATCAGAAGTAAAAATTGGAGCTCTAACTGTTACTGTCAAATCATTATTTATCTTAATTGATATTGTTTTTCTTTTTGTTCGTATTACTGTAATATTATTTATCACTTTATGCAGTTTTCTCCGTCATAATTTTCAATTTGATATAAAAGTTTTTTCATATAATCCTTTAATTCCTCATTAGCCTCGCTTGCATACCAAACATTTGCTCGTCCAAATCCAAACTTCCAGCCATTGGATTTTCTTGGCACCTGCCATTTAATCTTTCTTGACCGTTCACTTACCGGAAGCAAAACACAATCTTTAACCTTTGCAATTGCATTGTAACTTTGTACATAACCGTTATCAAATTCCACATTCTGATAGTGTCTATAAACATCAGCGTGATTATACCAGCCTACAACTGTTGTAAAATTATATATAGAATGCTTTGCACAATAAATAACCAAAACATCTTCTACACATTCCTCGTTTTTGCACAATTCACATCCTGCTATTTTTTCTATATGCATTTGGTTTATGTCCTTACCATTATGCGATTTTGTTTCATAAAAACCTAAACAATACGCCTCATCCTCTCCATTAAAATGCATCGGACTAAAATTGTACTTTTCATGCGCATCATCTGTTCTGTCTACATACTCGCCTCCATGTATTGGCTTGTCATTTCCGTCCTCATTTCCTGTATATTCTCTCATCCATGCAATATTGCAAAATAATACCTTCATAATGTTCATTCCTAATTTTTTATTGATGTTAATGTACTTGTTCATTTTACATTTTTTCTATTAAGCCATCCTTTATCATCTTGTCAAAAAAATTTCTTGCTCTAGTTTTAGAGTTATAATTACAAATTCGTTCTGCCCAAGGTCTTATGGGCATCAACTCTGTCTATTCAATATCCAACTCTTCTATTTTCATTCATATATTCTTAAGTACTATAAGTGTGTCTACTATAACTTTCAACTAAAATAAAATGTCTCCCCATGGGACACATCACTTACGTGAGAGGTGCGGGGAGTCCTGTTGGTATTATATTATGACTTTTAAAAGAAAAAATCAATCACTTTATTCTATTTTATCAAATTTAAAAATCTGAATTTTATTTTTCTCCTAAATTTCTTGATTGTTATTAATGTACTTATTCATTTCACGTTTTAATAATATAACCAAATATGATTTTGGAAATAAATATTGAATCTTTTGCATACTTTCCACATACCATTGTGGTACATCGCATTCTAATAAAATATCTTTAATATCCTCGCTCATATGTCCATTATGGTATTTCCCTCTTCTTACTTTCTCTTTAATTTCGTACACTAATCCACATGGATCATCAAAACCTTTTTCTTTCATTTTTTTGTATAAATATCCGTATACATCTTCCCTACAAAAAATCATTTCATTTAAAGGTATTCCTTCAGCGTATAATATTTCTGCATTGTCTTTCCATGTTCCTGTACCATGCACAAATCCAAAAATTGCAAGCAAATCACTAAACTTTGGATTTTTCAAAGTACTAAATATGCTACTTAAATCAATATTAAATAATTGCTCTTTAAAAACATTATTTTTTATAGCATATTTATAAAATAATTCTATTTCTTTTTGTAAGAAATCTATATTTATCTTATTCTTTTCTAAATTATTTTCTTTGTTTTCTATCACAGTTATACCTGATACATCATGCAAAATATCAAAATACTTGCTTAACGTAACTTCTATTTTTTCAGTTGGAAAATGTTTTTCCATTTCCTTAGATACTAGTACAAATCTTGAAATTTTAAGTTTATTTTGCTCTTCTTTTATTCTATCTTCATCTCCAATAATTTCTATTTTTCTAATTACTCCGTACTCGTGAAAATATTTCTCCAAACATCTCTTGGTAACTTCTGTTCCATCCTTAGATACATCTATATCATACCATTTACCCAAAGGATACATATTCATAGCTTCAATGTTAAATCCATCTTTGTGGTATTTTTCCCCACAAGTACACTGTTTGTCTGGCAAATCCAATCCACACTGCTCACCATCAACAAATTCTATCTTTTTACAATTCGGACAATAATAATGTGCCGGTAATGGATTAACATCTGTTCCTCCTAAAAGCCATGCTATAAAAGATGCTCCTATCTGTGCTGTTCGTACTTCAAACGACAAATCATCATTATTAAACATTTCTTGCAGTTTTCCTATAAATCCCATCCACAAAAGAATATCATTTTCCTCAATCATTAATTGTTCAAACTTGAAACGATTAGTAATTCTAATAGGTGGTTTATCACCATATATTTCTTTCATTTTTTCTTCAGCCAACTTTATAATATTTCTTTTCATTGCAAATAAGTCCTTTCTATCTCTACTGAAAGTAGCGTATTCACAAGTCAACAGTTCATCAACGCTTAACTCAAACACTTGTGCTAATTTTCTAATTGTGTTTATTCTTGGTTTAGAAGCTCCATTTTCCCACTTTGAAACCGCCTTGTCTGAAACGCCAACGAGTACACCCAACTGATATTGAGATAGGCCTTTTCTCATTCTTAATGTACTGATAAAATTTCCAAAACTATAGTCCCTCATAATTATCCTCCGTTACTTGTTAAGTTAATTTTACAATATCTATATCTTTTTTCAATTTAAAAGTATCGAATAAAAGTAGAGTTATTTAACTTTTAACAAGTTGTAAAAAAATATAGCATTCTCTCGCCTATGTAAACATAACTCGTGGATAATCTGTCGCACCACTCCTCTAATTGATTTGTTTCACAAATCAATTAGCACGCGGCATTCGCAGAATGCCGCATAACACAAAAAGAGAGAAATTCTCGTTTATGCAAGCATAACTCGAATTTCTCTCTTTGCATGCTACCACTCCAAGCCGTGCCTACTTCGAATCCACTCCCTTCGGTCGCTTCTTCTCAGTAGAGGGCTGCGCCCTATAAATAAAAAAGAGAGCATCCTCTCGCCCATGTAAACACGGCTCGTGGATGTTCTCTTTTTTATTTGCACGGCTTTAGCCTAGCTATTTCATCTGTGCAGCAACTTCCTCTGCAAAGTTTTCTTCTTTCTTTTCAAGACCTTCGCCTGTTTCAAAACGAACGAATTTCTTAAGTACTACAGGAGCACCAGCTTCTTTTGATACCTCATCAAGGTACTTAGCAACTGTCTGCTTTCCATCTGCAGCCATTACGTATGTCTGGTCAAGAAGACAAACTTCTTTTAACTGCTTTGACATACGACCTTCTACTAAACCGTTGAAGATTTTGTTTTCCATGATTTCAGCCTTCTTAGCTAAAGCAATTTCGCTTAATGAAGCCTTTGCTTCTTTTGAAAGGAAGTTGAATAAGTATTTGTCATTCTGCTTCTCTTCATATACAGCCTTGTCTTCATCATTTAATACATTCTTGCTTAATGCTTCTGCAAAGATATCCTTCTGGATAGGCTTTGGAAGTGTATCAGGTTCATTTAATGCACTGTCGATTGTGATTTCTCTCATCTTAGCAAGTTCATCTGCTGAAATGTCATTTCTTGAGATGTACTGTGGGTTCATAGCTGCGATCTGCATTGCAATTGTCTTAATTGCAGCATTTACAGTATCGTTTGCTGGAGCATCTGCTTCAACTAATACACCGATTTTTCCGCCAGCATGAATATATGATGCGATAACACCGTCTGATTCGATTTTTTCAAATCTTCTGATGTTCATGTTTTCACCGATTACAGCAATCTGTGAAACTAATTCGTCTTTTACTGTCTTTGTTGTATCAAGTTCCCATGGTTCTGCCATAAATGCATCCATGTCTGTAGCTTCTGAGTCAACAATCTGGTTTGCTACCTGAGAAACAAATGTCTGGAACTTTTCGTTCTTTGCAACGAAGTCTGTTTCTGAGTTAACTTCTACGATTGCAGCCTTACCATCTTTAACGGTTGTGAATACAATACCTTCAGCTGCGATTCTTCCTGATTTCTTTACAGCTGTAGCTTCACCTTTTTTTCTTAATACTTCAATAGCTGCTTCCTGATCTCCGTCAGTTTCAACTAAAGCATTTTTACAAGCCATAACACCAGCGCCTGTTAATTCTCTTAATTCTTTTACCATTGCTGCTGTAATTGTCATAATCTATTTCCTCCTAACAAACAAAATTATTCTGCATCTTCTGTTTCAACTTCTTCTGCAACTTCAGGAGCAACCATTTCTTCACCCTGGTTTGCTTCAATTACAGCGTCAGCCATTTTTGAAACAATAAGTTTTACTGCTCTGATAGCATCATCGTTACCTGGGATAACGTAATCTAATTCTTCTGGATCACAGTTAGTATCTGCAATACCGATTAATGTAATTCCAAGTGAATGAGCTTCCTGAACACAGATCTTTTCTTTCTTAGGATCTACTACGAAGATTGCATCTGGGAGTTTCTTCATATCCTTGATACCGCCAAGGTTCTTTTCAAGCTTATCCCATTCTTTCTTGATGTTTACAACTTCCTTCTTAGGAAGAACATCAAATGTACCATCTTCTGACATTCTTTCGATATCTTTTAATCTCTTAATTCTTGACTGGATTGTCTTGAAGTTTGTAAGCATTCCTCCAAGCCATCTTTCATTAACGTAGAACATTCCACATCTTAAAGCTTCTTCCTTTACAGCTTCCTGTGCCTGTTTCTTTGTTCCTACGAAAAGGATTGAACCACCTTCTGCTGCGATGTCAGAAACTGCTTTGTAAGCTTCGTCTACTTTACCAACTGACTTCTGTAAGTCGATAATGTAGATTCCGTTTCTTTCTGTGTAGATATATGGAGCCATCTTAGGGTTCCATCTTCTTGTCTGATGTCCGAAATGAACACCTGCTTCTAATAACTGTTTCATTGAAATAACGCTCATTTGTATACCTCCTGGTTTTTTTATATTTTTCCTGATATCGTTCCGGAATGTTTCCGGCAAATATCATAACTTCCATCTGTTTCATCAAATCAGACAACCCCGAGCAAGGGCACCCGCCTGTTTCTCCGCAGATGTGTTTAATGCGACTTAAGTATCATAGCATATATAAATACTATTGGCAATATTTTTATTAATTATTTTGCGGGCAATTGTTATTTTTTCCACAAAATTATGTTTCACATTACTGTTTAGCCTTTTCTTTTGTTTCAACATAGCCACATTCAACATTGGCACAGGCTAACTTGTTTCCCTTTTCCACCATATATCCACCACACTGTGGGCATTTCTTTGTTGAAGGCTTCTGCCATGACATGAAATCACATTCAGGGCTGTCTATGCATCCATAATATCTACGTCCCTTTTTAGTCATTCTGTACACAACATCCTTTCCACACTTAGGACATGGCACTCCTACCTTCTCTAAATAAGGCTTTGTATTTCTACATTCAGGGAATCCCGGACATGCAAGGAATTTTCCATGTGGACCGTATTTAATAACCATACGTCTTCCACACTCTTCACATATCTCATCCGATTCTTCGTCTGCAATATGAATTTTTTCTAATTTTTCTTCAGCATTCTTAACCATTACGTCAAGATCAGGATAGAAGTTTCTGATAATAGTCTTCCAATCAATTGTTCCTTCTTCCACTGCATCAAGAAGAGATTCCATATTGGCTGTGAACTCTGTATCAACAATAACCTTAAATGCTGTCTTCATTACATTGTTAACTGCCTCACCTAATTCTGTAACGTAAAGATTTTTCTTTTCCTTTGTTACATATCTTCTGCCGACAATTGTGCTGATTGTCGGAGCGTAGGTACTTGGTCTTCCTATTCCCTGCTCTTCCATTGCCTTAACTAATGCGGCTTCCGTAAAGTGTGCCGGTGGCTGTGTAAAGTGCTGATTTTCTTCAAACTTAACAAACTCGATTTCTGAGTCTTTTTCAAGCTTTGCTATAACATTGTTAGTAACAACCTTTTCATTGTCGCTGTCAGTGTATATTTTCATAAATCCGTCGAAATCCAGTTTTGACGTAGAAGCATTGAATAAATAATCTCCTGCTCCAACTTTTACATTATATGTTTCATAAACTGCATTTCCCATACGGCTTGCCACAAAACGCTTCCATATTAACTGATACAGTCTGAACTGGTCTCTTGGAAGCTGTGCCTTTACCTGATCCGGTGTCAGTGTGACATCCGTAGGTCTTATGGCTTCATGGGCATCCTGAATTTTTTTATTTGATTTTTTTGTTGCAATTTCCTTTGCCATGTAGTCAGGTCCGTAATTATCCTGAATAAATTCTTTTACCTGAGCTTCTGCCGTTTCAGATACTCTTGTGGAATCTGTACGCAGATATGTGATAAGACCAATGCTGCCACGGCCTTTAATTTCTACACCTTCATACAACTGCTGCGCTATTCTCATAGTCTTCTGTGTTGAGAAATTCAGAGCCTTAGATGCTTCCTGCTGCATTGTACTTGTTGTAAAAGGAATAGGGCACTTTCTTGTTCTGCTTCCTTTTTTTATGTCATTAACAGTAAATTTACTGTCTTTTAACTGGCTGATGATTTTATCAAGCTGTTCTTTTCCCGTAATTTCTATTTTACCTTTTTTATCTCCGTAGAAGCTTACGGTAAATTCTTTATTTTTATTTTTCAAAACTGCATCCATATCCCAATACTCTTTTGGAATAAATGCATTTATTTCATCTTCTCTATCGCAAAGCATTCTAAGTGCTACGGACTGAACTCGTCCTGCACTAAGACCTCTTTTTATTTTCTGCCATAAAAGGGGGCTGATGCTGTAACCTACCATTCTGTCCATTACACGTCTTGCCTGCTGTGCATCAACAAGGTCCATATCTATTTCTCTTGGATGTTTCAAAGACTCCTTAACTGCCTGTTTTGTAATTTCATTAAATGTAATACGGGCAGTTTTCTTTGGGTCTAATTTAAGTGCATGGGCAAGATGCCATGATATAGCTTCTCCTTCACGGTCCGGGTCAGTTGCCAGATATACTTTATCCGCTTTTTTTACATGACGTCTGAGTTCTGCAAGTTTTTCGCCTTTTCCTCTTATCGTTATATATTTAGGTTCATAATCATTTTCAAAATCAATTCCCATTGAACTCTTAGGCATGTCCCGTACATGTCCGTTAGATGCTACCACATCATAATTTGAACCAAGAAATTTCTTTATAGTTTTTACTTTTGCCGGTGATTCCACAATCACAAGATACTTTGCCATAAACATCTCCTTCTAAGACTTTATTCCAGCCTCGAATAATAGTTATCTGACGGTTGCTCTACAAGCCCTCTCAACTGCAATTGTAACAACATGTCTGCCAGTATTCCGTACTCTATTCCTGTCTTTTCCATTAATTCATCTATACTTTTCGGCTGTAAACCTAACTCACTATACAACAACAAAAAATCTTTTTCAAGTATTTTTTCTTTAATTGCATTTTCCTTTTCTTTATTAAATACTTCGTATTTAAGTTCTTCCAATATATCTTTTGCGCCTCTTACAAGCCCTGCGCCGCTCCTTATTAATCTGTTACAGCCTTCACTTAATTTGTCGTCTACACGACCCGGCACAGCCATTACATCCTTTCCCTGTTCCAAAGCCCACTCAACTGTTATAAGGGATCCGCTTTTTTCTTTTGCCTCCACTACAACTACTTTATCCGAAAGTCCGCTTATTATTCTGTTTCTCATTGGGAAATGCCATGCCAATGGTTTGTCCCCGGGAGGATATTCGGAAATAATGCCCCCTGTTTTGATTATATTTTCATATAATTCTATATTTTCAGTAGGATAACATATGTCTACTCCACAGCCTAACACGGCAAAGGTTGCACCCCCTGCCTCAACTGCTCCTAATTGACTATATGTATCAATGCCTCTTGCCATTCCACTTATTATCTGGACATTATTGTAAGCCAGCTCCCCTGCAATCTTTCTTGCCATGGTTCGTCCATAGTTTGAACAGGCTCTTGCCCCCACCATTGCCACTATAGGCTTATCTTTATCCGGTAGTTTCCCCTTATAGAAAAGCACCTCCGGCTTATCCCCATAAGGCATCAGTTTTTCAGGATAATCCCTTTCTCCTACACAAACCATTTTTATATCCCTGTCCCTTAATTTTTTCTTAAATTCTTCTGTCTTATATTCCTCTTTCATCTGACCCCCATATTGTTTGAAAATTTATAACTTACTGCTTCCGCTATTTCTAATGTTGATATCTCCTTTTTCTCTTTCAAATCCGCAATAGTCCTTGCAACCTTTAATATTTTTTCATATGCTCTTACACTTAGCTGCATCTTTTCATATACTTCTTCAATCAGTTCCTGTTCTTTCTTATTTAAATGACAATATTCTTTTACTTTTTCTCCGTAAAGCTGTCCATTATAATCAAATTTTTCTTTCTTATATCTTTCCCTTTGAATTTCAACGGCTCTGTTAACTCTCTTCTTTATTGCTTCTGATGTTTCCTCTTTCTTTTCCTTCTTTAGTTCAAAAAACGGAACCGGGGTCATATGGACACAGACGTCAATTCTATCAAGTATGGGACCACTTACTTTTTCAAGATATTTTCTCACATCCCGCTCTGTACAATCACACCTGTTTCTATCAGGGTAATAACCGCATCTGCAGGGATTCATTGATGCCATCAAAATAAAATCTGCCGGGAATTTATAATTTCCCCCACTTCGTGATATTACTACATTTCTGTCCTCAAGGGGCTGCCTTAAAGCCTCCATAACATTCCTTGAAAATTCAGGAAATTCATCCATATACAAGACTCCTCCATTAGCTAAAGTCAGTTCTCCAGGTTTGGGATTCATTCCCCCTCCCGTAAATGCCACAACAGTTGATGTATGGTGGGGATTTCTAAAAGGTCTGTTTGTAACAAGATTTCCATTCAATGTGCCGGCTACACTTTGAATTTTCGAAATTTCTATTTTCTCTTTCCAGCTCATATCAGGAAGTATCGAAGGCAATGCCCTTGCAATGACAGTTTTTCCCGTCCCCGGTGGCCCTACCAGCAAAATATTATGCATACCTGCTGCCGCAATCTCCGCTCCTTTTTTTGCCTGTACCTGCCCCTTTATGTGACAAAAATCATTGCCGGTAGATTTTTCTTCATTGCCTTTTATGATGGTAGGCAAACTTTTTTCTATATATCCCTCGTTAGAAAGAAAAACCACCAATTCATTAAGATTCTTTACTCCTATAACATCTATCCCTTCAATCAGCTGACACTCACCGATATTTTCTTCCGGAATAAAACACTGTTTAATTCCATTTTCCAATGCATGAAGAACTATAGGCAATATTCCATTTACGGAAACAACCTCTCCATTAAGGCTCAGTTCTCCTACAAACATTTTGTCTTCCATATCCACATCCACAATGTCTAACGCCTTAAGTATCGATACTGCAATAGCCATATCAAAATAAGTTCCGGTCTTTCTTATATTTCCGGGAGAAAAATTTATTGTTATTCTTCTTGGAGGTATAATAAATCCTGAATTTTTTATGGCGGTTTTCACCCGCTCCCTTGCCTCTTTTATGTCATAAGATAAAAGGCCTACCATGTCGAAACTTGGCAGACCATTACATATATCAGTTTCCACTATAACAGGAACAACATCTATTCCCGTTATAGTGGCACAGTTTATTTTTGAAACCATTGTAACTCCTTTATTCTATTTTTTGCACCGTATCTTATTATTTGTGAGTGTATCACTTTTTATATCAATCGTCAAGAGCTACAATTTTAAAGTATTGTATTTTTCCTAAAATGGATACTCTTTTCCCATATATTTTTTTTGTGGAAGGTACATAATTTCCTATTGATCCCTTCTTCAAATCTTTTTCACTGTTTATTCTGCTGAAAATTCCATTGTCCGACAGATAATACAAAATAAGACCTGTGGGATTGTTAATCTCCACAGGCCTTATGCTCTCTCAAACTCTATTTACTTTTTTATTACAATTATAAAATGCTTTCTCACCAATATTTGCTACTGTATCCGGAAGTGTAACACATGCTATATTTTTGCACTCCTCAAATGCATTGTTTTCAATTGTAGTTACACCATCAGGAATAGTAACATTAAGTATTGCCTGATTTAAATCAGTAAATGCATAGCTTCCGATACACACGACCTTTTTGCCCTCTATCTGCCCCGGAATACTTAAATCTTCTGTATGCATGTCTTCTGATTCAAAATTCACATTACACTTGGTAATCTTTATAGTATCATCAGCTAAAACTTTATAACTATACCAACCGAATGTGCCTGTCTTTACATCACTTTCCTGCTTTGCAATATTTTCTCCCATTACCGAAGTTGTTGCAGGTATGTAAGACTCCACACACATAACCATCATTACAGCAACCATAATCATTGCAATTCTCTTTAATAATCTCCGTCCTCTTGTTACTGTTTGCTTTTCCATAGTTTTTTCCTCTCTGCCATTACACGGCAATTAACCCATTACTATACTAGAATAGTACTATATTATTATTGTCAATTCAATGACTCTTTGCCACAAGAAAAAAGGTCTGCCAAACCAAAATCGGCAAACCTTTATTCTATCCCTCATAAAAAGTTACGATATTTAATTTCCAAATGCTTTTCGTAATTTTTCCAATGCTCTTTTTTCTATTCTGCTGACATAACTGCGGGATATTTTCATTTCATTTCCCACCTGCTTTTGGGTAACCGGGGAACTTCCGTCTAAGCCATATCGTTTTACGATAATTTCCTTTTCCCTATCTGATAACACCTCTTCCACATAGCCACGAACCCTTACAATATCCTCAGCATTTTCCATTTTCTGAAGAGTATCAATATCATCATTTTCAACAACATCAATAAGGCTAATGGTGTTTCCTTCTTTATCCATTCCTATTGGCTCACTTAAGGATACCTCTTTGTTCCTTTTCTTTTCGCTTCTAAGCATCATCAGCAATTCATTTTCAATGCACTTTGACGCATAGGTAACCAGCCGGTTTCCCTTATCCTGATTATATGTGTTAACGGCTTTTATAAGACCGATTATCCCTATCGATATCAAATCCTCATTGTCCCTGTTGTCTGAATAGTATTTCTTTGCAATATGTGCCACTAACCTTAAATTTCTTTCAATCAGTATGTCCTTTGCTTCTTTATCCCCCCTGCTAAATCTCTCCAAACATTCTCTCTCTTCATCCGGGGTTAAAGGTTCTAAAAAAGTTTTCAAGCACTTTTACCTCACGACATACTTAATTTATTTTATGTCATTTATGCGTTTCTCGTGCCTGTACAATACTAATAAGTGACAATTATCATCTATTCATCTTTCATTCTAAGGATGTCACCCTTGTCTAATTCCATTCCAAGGTTAATTGTAAGCTTTTGTTTCGGGTGAGGACAGCTTTCCATTTCATTTCCTTCCTCATCCTTTATTGACACAACCCTGACTTCAATATCTCTTCCGTCAGGCTTCATAACTTCAATTTTCTGTCCTGTATAGAATTTGTTCTTCTGTTCTAGCGAATATTCTAAAGGAGCTGTTTCATCTCCTACAATTCCAAGATACACATAATCTCTCTCGTAAACATTTGCATCATATATCTGTGTTGTCTCATCTGGCTTTCCGAAGAAAAATCCTGTTGTGTACTGTCTGTAAGTACACTGTGAAATCAGTTTCTTGTATTTTGGAATATTTTCCCTGTATTTGTCAGGATTTTCAAAATAATCATCTATTGCCATTCTGTATGTTCTGGCTACTGTAGCCACATACAGAGCTGTCTTCATTCTTCCTTCAATCTTAAAGCTGTCAATTCCTGCCTCTACCAGTTCCGGAATGTGATCTATCATGCATAAATCCTTTGAGTTAAAAATATATGTGCCACGTTCATTTTCTTCAATTGGCATATATTCTCCCGGTCTGTTTTCTTCCACTACTGCATACTTCCATCTGCATGGATGTGTACAGGCACCTTTGTTGGCATCCCTTCCTGTCATAAAGCTGCTTAAAAGACATCTTCCTGAGTAGGATATACACATTGCTCCGTGAACAAAAGTTTCAATTTCCATATCTTTTGGAATATTTTTTCTTATTTCACTTATTTCTTTTATGTACAACTCTCTTGCGGAAACTACCCTTTTAGCTCCAAGATTATACCAGAAATTATACGTTCCATAATTTGTGTTATTAGCCTGAGTGCTTATATGAAGTTCCATTTCCGGTAATACTTCCTTTGCAATTGTAAATATTGCAGGATCCGAAATAATAAGAGCATCCGGCTTTACTTTTTTCAAATCATTGAAATATACTTTTACAGGCTCAATGTCTGCATTATGAGCCAGAATATTAGCCGTAACGTAAACTTTTACTCCATGTTCGTGTGCAAATTCCACACCCTCTGCCATTTCTTCCAGAGAAAAATTCTTAGCCTTTGCTCTAAGACCAAAAACCTCTCCACCAATATATACTGCATCTGCACCATAACGTACAGCTGTTTTCAACACTTCCAGACTGCTTGCCGGAACCAATAATTCAGGTTTCTTCATTGCCATTATCCACCTCGTTTTTTATTCTCAAAAATGTGCCTTTAGTATTATATTATTTCTTTACGGATACTGTAATTCCGTCTCCAATAGGCACAATGCTTGTCTCCAAATCGTTACTGTTTTTCACTACTTCCAGATACTCTCTCATTCTTTTATGAATGGTTCTGTCCCTTCTTCTCACAACGTATTTTGACTCAATAAGGTCGCCCTCCTGTAAAACATTGTCTGTAATAAGGACTGCCCCCTTCTTCATCAGCCGCATTACTTCCGGCAGGAAATGAATGTATTGAGCCTTTGCCGCATCCATAAATACAAAATCAAATTGATTTTCCTGTAATGTAGGCATAATTTCCATTGCGTCACCTTCAAGGAGTTCTATAACTTTCTCTTTTCCTGCATCCTTAATGTTTTGCTTTGCAATAGGTATACGCTTTTCATAATTTTCAATTGTAACTATTTTGCTTTCCTTTTCAATACATTCACTCATTAAAATGGCTGAGTACCCTACTGCAGTACCCAGCTCTAATATTCTTTTCGGCCTCTTTAATTCCAGCATAACCCTCAGAAAACTTTCCATTTCTTTTCTGATAATAGGTACGTTATCTTCATGTGCCTCTTTTTCAATTTTTTCCAGTATATCACTGTTTGTTTTTTCTAATGAATGAATATATGAAACAATTCGTTCATCTACTATCATGTTCTATTCTTTCTGAGTCTCTGACTCCTTTTTATTCTCTTCAGGACCTGATTTAATAATTGAAAAAATGTCCTCGTTGCTCTGGGAAGTATTAAAGTTATAAGTTCCCGGCTTTACTTTAGTTATTTTATAAATTTTTGACTGTATGTTAAATACAGTGGCGTCCTTAATAATTCCATATTCTTTTAAGGTCTTTCCAAGACTTTTAATACTTGTTCCCTCGCTGACAGTTATGGTCATATCTGTTCCCGGTGCCTGATCCACACCTTCACTGTCAAATATTTTTGAGCCAAAGTTAAATGCAGTCGTGGCACACACAACTATAATAACAACCATAACAACATACTTCAAAATTTTTATTGAAACATTTGCAAATCCTTGCGAAGTTTTCCTATTATTCATACAAACTCCTGACTAATCAACTTCCATAATAATTGGTAAAATCATTGGACTTCTCTTCATTGTCTTCCAGATGTATTCTCCAAGACTATCCTTAACAACCATTTTGATTTTGCCCCAATCAGCTGTACTGTTATCTAAAATATCAAGCAACGCTTCTGTAACTACTTCCTTTGCATTGTCGATAAGATTTTCTGATTCCCTGACATATACAAAACCCCTTGTAACAATGTCCGGTCCAGCCAAAATCTGATTTGTGTATTTTTCTAATGTAAGAACAACGATTATTATTCCGTTTTCTGCCAGATTCTGTCTGTCACGAAGTACAATGTTTCCTACATCTCCTACACCAAGTCCGTCTACTAAAACTGAACCTGCCGGAACCTTTCCTGTAACCTTAGCATTATCTTCTCCTATTGAAAGCACATCTCCTGATTCAAGGATAAATATGTTTTCTTTTGGAATCCCCATACTTTCAGCTAACTTTTCATGTTCTTTTAAGTGCTGGTATTCACCGTGAACAGGTATTGCATATTTGGGTTTAACAAGAGCATACATAAGCTTTATTTCTTCCTGACATGCATGTCCGGACACATGAGTATCCTGGAATATAACTTCTGCTCCCTGCTGATATAATTCATTTATAACCTTTGTTACCGCTTTTTCATTTCCCGGTATAGGAGTTGAACTAAATACAATTGTGTCACTTGGCTTAATGTGTACTTTTCTGTGAAGTGAAGCTGCCATACGTGACAATGCTGCCATGGATTCACCCTGACTTCCCGTTGTAATAAGAACCAACTGGTCATCAGTATAATTATCCATCTCTTCAATACTAATAAGTGTATTTTCAGGTATCTTTAAATATTCCATCTCTCTTGCTACAGAGATGATGTTTACCATACTTCTTCCTTCAACTATAACTTTTCTCTTATACTTGCATGCTGTATTAATAATCTGCTGAACTCTGTCCACATTTGAAGCAAAAGTAGCAATAATTATTCTGCTCTTCTTATGTTCCGCAAATATGTGGTCAAAAGTTTCTCCTACCTTACGCTCAGAAGGTGTAAAGCCCGGTCTTAATGCGTTTGTACTGTCGCACATTAATGCCAGAACTCCCTTCTTTCCAAGTTCACTGAATCTTGCAAGGTTAATGGCATCTCCAAATACCGGTGTGTAATCAACTTTAAAGTCACCTGTGTGAACAATAACACCTACCGGTGTATGAATTGCAAGAGCTGCTGCATCTGCAATACTATGATTTGTTCTGATAAATTCTATTCTAAAATCACCTAAGTGAATACTTTGTCCAAACTTAATAACTTTTCTCTTTACCGCCTTTGACAGGTCATGTTCTGCAAGTTTGCCTTCTATTATTCCCATAGTAAGCTTTGTTGCATAAATTGGTACAGGAATTTCCTTTAAAACATAAGGCAATGCACCTATATGATCTTCATGGCCGTGGGTAATAACAAAACCTTTTATTTTTTCTTTATTTTCCTTTAAATATGTGATGTCCGGTATAACACAGTCAATACCCAGCATATCATCACTTGGAAATGACAAACCACAGTCCACAACAACAATACTGTCATTGTATTCAAAGGCAGTCATATTCATTCCAATCTCTTCAAGCCCTCCCAGTGGAATTATGTTTATTTTTGAATTGTCACTCATTATTAATCAAATACCTCCTGTTTATCTAAATATTTTTCCGTCTTACATTTTTTTGCACAAGTTTAAAAGATCCTTTTCAGATCTCTTTTCACCTAAAACTAATGCCCGAAAACCAAGTCTTCTATTCCTTTGTAATGTCAATATCATCAAGCAATTCTGAAAAAATTTTTCCTATGTAATCGATTTCAGATTCATCATCAACAATTTCATAGACAGCTTCTTCATCTCCGTCATCAGATACATCTTTTAATATATAAGCTTCCGCTTCTTCACTCTCGCCATCATCATCGGTTACGAGAATGTAATTAACATTATTAATTCTTGTTTCTTCTATAACGAACATTTCTACTTCGTTACCATCATCATCTATAAAAACAATCTTTTCTTCCATTATATATTTCTTCCTACTTTTCTCTATTCTTTTATTGACGGCTGTTAAGATAATCCTCTAATATAAATTTTGCCGCCAGCATGTCAACATATTTATACCTATCGTCTTTCTTAATCCCCATCTGGTCCATAATTTCATAAGCCTCAACTGTCGTCAGACGTTCATCCTGAAAAATAATCTGAACCCCGGTTCTTCTCTCAAGCATCTGCGCAAATTTCTTTGTTTTCTCTACACGCTCTCCTTCACTGCCGTCAAGCATAACCGGATATCCCAATATTACAGTGTTAACATCATACTCCTTTAACAGTTCACCAATACGGGCAAGAGTTCTCCTTAACTTATTTGGAGACTCCCTCCTGACTATTTCAACACCCGTTGCAGTCATTTTCAATTCATCTGACACTGCCACACCAACAGTCTTTGAGCCAAAATCCAATCCCATTAATCTCATGTCTTCAGTCCTTACATATTCAATTATTATGTAACCGCCAATTACATTTCTAAAATAAATTGCTCCACATCAATTAAACCATGCATTTATAAAACTATGGTTATTTTAGTTTGTTATTAATGTAGTATTTAACAGCTTCTTCAATAAGTTCGTCACGTTCAACCTTGATAATTAAGCTTCTTGCATTCTTATAACTGGTTATATAAGTTGGATCTCCTGACATAATATATCCTACAATCTGATTTACAGGATTATACCCTTTTTCTGCCAGTGCCTCATATACCTGTTTAAAAATTTCCTCTACGCCTAGTTTCTGTTCCTGTGGAACTTTAAAGTATTGTGTGTTTCCTAAATTGCTCATCTTATCACGTCCTTTTTTTGCCATTGTAGGCATTATAGTAATAGTTTAATATAAAACTCACTGTGTCGCAAGTATTATTTCTTGATTAATTATGTCCTTTAATGCAACTTTTTGGATTTTTCCTGCCAATTCTTCATCAGTTTCCAAAGCCACTTCCACGTAATCAGTAGTATGACCTACCCAGTACTCCCTGCCATTTATCTGCTTTCGCTCTTCCCATAATACGAAATCATAAGTTCCAAGTTTATTTTCATTATATTTTTTAACAAGTTCTTCTCCTGTTGCAATTAAAATATCACTTCTCTTTGTTTTTATTCTCTCATCAACCTGATTTGGCATCTTCGCTGCAACAGTTCCATCTCTTTTAGAATATTTAAAAACATGTATTCGTGAAAACTCTACCTTTTTTGCGAAATCAAGAGAAGCTTCAAAATCCTCGTCACTTTCTCCCGGAAATCCCACTATAATATCTGTTGTAAATGCCGGGTTTTCAAAAACACTTCTAAGCATTTCACATTTTTCAAAATATTCCTCTGCAGTATAATGTCTGTTCATAGCCTTTAACGTATTATTGCACCCACTTTGTAATGATAAATGAAAATGCGGACAGATTTTTCTGCATTTTCCGATTCGCTCTACGAAATCCGGCGTAATTACCTCAGGGTCTAAGGAACCAAGTCTTACACGCTCTATCCCTTCTATTTCATCTGCCATTTCAATTACATCTATAAGGGTTTTCTCCCCATCACTGTAACAGCCAAGGTTTATTCCCGTAAGAACAATTTCTTTAAATCCCTTTTCAGCCAAGCGAACCATCTCTTCCCTTATACTATCCATTTTTCTGCTTCTTATTCTGCCTCTTGCATAAGGAATAATACAATAAGAACAGAAATTATTGCATCCATCCTGAATTTTCATATGGGCTCTTGTGTGTTCCGTAACTGTGGAAATCTCCAAATCTTCATATTCGGAAGTGTTGTTTATATCAATGACAAAATCCTTTTCATTTTCCTTAAAGTATTCTTCCAAAATTGGCACCACTTCTTTTTTCTTATTGTTTCCAATAATAATATCAATTGCCAGGTCTTCCTTTACTTTATCAACTGCTGTCTGAACATAGCATCCTGTAGCCACAACTACCGCATCAGGATTCTGCTTCTTTGCCTTATGAAGCATCTGTCTTGATTTTCTATCTGCCATATTGGTCACTGAACAGGTATTGACTATATATACATCAGCAATTTCACTAAATGGAACAATCTCATATCCTGCCTTTTCCAAAAGCTGTGCCATTGCATCAGTTTCATATGAATTTACTTTACAACCAAGGTTGTGTAAAGCTGCCTTTCGCATATAATATCTCCTTTATATTATTAATAAAATTTTTAGTCTTTTTTCTTTTATTTCATTGAAGAAAAAAATAATCCGTGCTATTATATATGTAATAAGAAAGCGAGGTGTTTGAAAAAATGAAAACTATAACAATCAGTTTAGGTTCCATTGACAAGGTTAAATCATTCGTCAATGATATTTCAAGGTTTGACAACGATTTTGATTTAGTCTCAGGACGTTACGTTATCGACGCAAAATCAATTATGGGTATCTTTAGTTTGGATCTTTCAAAACCTATTGATTTAAATATACATAGCGAAAACAATATTGATCAAATACTTGAAGTATTAAAGAAATACGAATCATAAAAGACTTCTTACAACGATTATTCGTTGATTGTTTCTTTTTTAATGGCTGGTCTGCTTCTCCTTAGCATTCCAGCCATTTTTTAATTTTCAAATATTTATCCAACCTTTATAAGTTCTGCAGTTTCTACTGCTTTCTTAAACATATCGTCAATTTCTTCACTTAATTTAGTTTCTGAATGTTTTATTACATTAATATTTGGCTTTGTTACAGGGTGTTTTGCCACAAATGTTGTACAACAGTCTTCATAAGGAAGAATAGATGTTTCGTAGCTTCCAATCTTTAGTGACACATCAACAATTTCCTGTTTGTCAAAAGCTATTACAGGTCTGAATACAGGCATTGTACACACTTCATTAGTAGCCGCAAGACTCTGCATTGTCTGGCTTGCCACCTGACCAATTGACTCACCTGTAATAAGTCCCTGAGCCCCCTCCTTTTTTGCAAAGTATTCAGCAATTCTCATCATATATCTTCTCATGATTATTGTTAATTCATCATGAGGACATTTATCATATATATACATCTGAATATCAGTAAAGTTAACCACATATAAATTCATCGGTCCTGAATATTTTGAAACTATCTTTGCAAGATCAACTACTTTCTGTTTTGCTCTCTCTGATGTGTAAGGTGGTGCATGGAAATATACTGCATCCACTACTACACCTCTTTTGGCAGTCATCCAGCCTGCAACAGGACTGTCAATTCCGCCGGACAGTAAAAGCATGGCTTTTCCTGCTGTCCCAACAGGCATTCCTCCCGGTCCCGGAAGTATTTTTGAATATATATTTATGTGATTTCTTATTTCAACATTAAGGATTACTTCCGGATTATGAACGTCAACCTTTGTTTCAGGGAAAGCATCTAATATTTTTCCACCTAATTCAGCATTTATTTTCATGGAATCCATCGGATAATTTTTTCTGGCACGTCTTGCCATAACCTTAAATGTAAAATTCTTATCTTCATAAGTATCTTCAATGTATTTAATTACATTATCAGCCAAATCTTCAAATCCGTTGTCTTCTATCTGTACCATAGGACAGATTCCAACAATACCAAATACATGCTGCAATGCATCTACCGCATCATCAAAATCAAATTCGCTTTTTGCAGTTGCATAAACTCTCCCGTTTTCTTTTGTCACTTCAAAATCCCCATCTACTTTATCAAGAGCTCTCTTTGCATTGTCAACTAATGCATTTTCAAATAAATATCTGTTTTTTCCTTTTACACCTATTTCAGCGTATTTTATCAAAAAAGCTTTAAACATAAATTTTCCTTTCCCGTATTATCGTCTTACATATTTTTTAAGTACTGGCAGCATTACCTTTAACTGTTTAATACAATAATCTATTTCTTCTTTTTTGTTTAGTTCACAAAAACTAAATCTTACTGTTGAGCCAAGTAACTTCGAATCTATTCCCATGGCTTTCAGTGTTTCACTGACTGCCGGTCTGTTGGAAGAGCAGGCGCTTCCTGCGGATATATATATACCCTTGTCCTCCAATGCATGAAGAAGAACCTCACTTCTTACATTTTCAAAGCTTGCACTTACTATATGAGGTGCTCCGACATTTCCTTTCTGACTGTTAATTGTCACTCCATCAAATTTTGACAATTCATCAATCAAACAATCCTTCAACTCCGTCATATGAGCCACATTCTTTTCAAGATTGTCATAACAGTCTTTAGCTGCCTGTCCGATTCCTGCAATACCCGGCACATTTTCAGTTCCTGAGCGCATGCCCTCCTGTTGTCCACCACCAAGAATTATAGGATTAACCTTTGTGTTCTTTTTTATATACATAAATCCACTACCCTTTGGAGCGTGAATTTTGTGACCACTTACCGTAAGAATATCTATATTCTCTTTTCTTGGGCGTATTTCCATTTTTCCAAAAGCCTGAATTGCATCTACATGATAAACCACTGAAGGGTTTACTGACTTTATATATTTTCCAATTTCACTTACAGGCTCAATGGCACCAACTTCGTTATTAACATTCATTATGGAAACAAGAATTGTATCTTTTGTCATTTCCTTTTTCAATACTTCCATATCGACAATTCCATTATTATCAACAGGAAGATAAACAACATCAAAGCCCTGTTTTTCAAGATATTTCATTGGATTAGCCACGGAGGAATGTTCTATCTTTGTAGTTATTACTCTATTTCCTGCTCTTTTGTTTGCATTGGCACTTCCAATAATCGCCATGTTATTTCCTTCAGTTCCACCTGATGTAAAATATATTTCTCCCACATCTACCTTTAAAATCTTTGCAATATTTTCTTTTGCAGTTTTTACATATTTTTCGGCGTTTACCCCTATCATATGCATAGAGGATGGGTTTCCATAATCCTCTGTCATTGCTTTTACAACAATATCTTTTACCGATTCAGTAACTACAGTGGTCGCTGAATTATCAAAATACGCTTCCATTTCTATCTCCATTTTTATCTATATTTTATTCTTCCATTAAATACATTAAAACAGACATTGTAGCCATTCCTGCCGTTTCAGTACGAAGAATCCTTCTGCCTAATGTAATTGCCCGGGCCCCGATTTTTTTTGCTTCCTCAACCTCTGATTTTGCAAAGCCTCCTTCCGGACCAATAAAAATTCCTATTTTCATTCCGGGCTTTATTTCAGAAAAAACTTCTCTTGTTACAGACATATTTTCTGCCTCTTCATAAGGAATAAGTACCATATCCATATCTTTCGCCCTGTCCAGCGCCTGAGCAAAACTTACCGGCATTAAAACTTTCGGAATAATTCCACGTTTTGACTGCTTCGCTGCACTTTCTGCTATGGCATTCCATCTTCTCACTTTTGATTCTGCCTTTTTTGCATCCAGTTTCACAATACATCTCTTTGTGGAGACCGGTGCAATTTCACAGGCTCCCAGTTCAACCATTTTCTGAATAATGGTTTCCATTTTATCCCCTTTAGGAAGAGCCTGAAACAATGTAACTTCTGTAGGCAGTTCTCTTGTCTCTCCGTTAATGTCCCGGATTTTTGCCTGCACTTCGTCGTTGCTAAAATCTGATATTTTACAAATATATTCCCTGTCTTCACCGTCACTTACAAGAATAGTTTCTCCAACTTTCATTCTAAGGACGTTTTTTATATGGTTTACATCTTCCCCTGTTATGGTTATTGTTTCTTCTCCAATTTGGGGCTGTTCAACGAAAAATCTATACATATTACTCCTTTTACACCTCTGCCATAATTGCTCTCCAGTCACCCTGCTTTACAACATCCTTTAACTGTAAATTAGGATTTTTTTCAATTGCTTCTTTTACATCATCCTCTTTCATATATATAATTCCCGATGATATAAACACACCACCTTTTGCAAGGAATTTGTCTACAATGGCAGTAATCGGAATAATAACGTCTGCCAGAATATTTGCCACAACTATGTCATATTTTTTATTCTGGAATTTTTCCTGCATTGCCTCATCTTCCAAAACATTTCCCGCAATAACTTCCACTTTATCCATTGAAATATTGTTTACCTTGAAATTATCATATACTGCTTCAATTGCAGCAGGGTCAATATCAGTCATGTCAATTTCTGATGCTCCAAGTTTTTTTGCCACAATTGACAAAATTCCACTTCCGCATCCAAGATCCAATACCTTATCTTCCGGCTTAACATACTTTATAAGCTGCTTTATGCATAACTGGGTAGTATCGTGTTTTCCTGTTCCAAAAGCAGTACCCGGATCAATCTCTATCATCTTCATGCCCTTATGCTTATCGTCCGGTTCTTCCCATGTAGGCTTTATAAAGAAATCACCAACTGTAAATGACTTAAAATATTTCTTCCAGTTATTTACCCAGTCCACATCTTCAGTCACTCCTTTATTAATGCTTCCTTCACCTATATCAATGAAGTCTTTTGCTTCTTTTAACTTGGTCCTTAAATCATCTAATAGCTTTTCATCATCGGCATCTTCTTCCGTATAAAAACTTATATAAGCTGTTCCATCATCTTCCGGAAGGTCTGCAAGATAATCAATAAATTGTTTTTCTTTCTCCTCTTTTGTTATCTGAACATTGTCTTCCACCTGAACTCCATTAATGCCAAGTTCCATTAAAACTCCGCTGACAAAATCCTCTGCCTGAGTTGTTGTCTTAAGGGTATATTTATTCCACTTCATATATTTTCTCCATTTACTTTTTTGTAATATGCATATTTATAAAGTACTCTTTAACCGAAATATCATAACATACACAATAGATTTTGGCAAATTAAAAGAAAAGCAGAAAAGGGATTTTTGTCTCTTTCCTGCTTTTTTATTTTAATTAAAAGAACTTCTTCTTTCTTTTTTTATCAGGCTCGGATTTCTTCTCGTTAAATTCATTTAATGTATCACCTGAAACCTGATCTAATTTCTTAATTAAATCTTTCTGTTCCGCCGTAAGCTTTGTAGGAACCTTTACAACTAATGTTGAGTACTGATCACCTCTTGTACTCTGATTATGAACGTTGCAAACACCCTTACCTTTAAGTCTTATTCTTGTTCCTGTCTGAGTTCCCGGCTTAATGTTAAACTTAACGTCACCATCAATAGTTTTAACTCTGATGTCTCCACCAAGAGCTGCCTGAGCAAAGGATATTGAAGTTGTTGAATATAAATTCATTCCATCACGTTCAAAATCTCTACTTGGAGTAACTCTGATATCAACTAACAAGTCACCTCTTGGGCCTCCGTTAGTTCCCGGTTCTCCTTCGCCTGTTTTACGGATTCTCTGCATATCATCAATTCCTGCCGGAATTTCTATAGTAACCTTTTTCCTTGTCTGCTTATATCCAAGTCCGTGACAGTCAGGACATTTTTCTTTTACAATCTTACCGGTTCCTCCACAGTCAGGACAAACCTGAGTGCTTTGCATTATTCCCATCATTGTCTGACGACGTGTTGTATATTGTCCTGCACCGTTACATTTTGGACATGTCTGTGGTGAGGTTCCCGGTTTTGCTCCGTTACCACCACATGTTTTACATGTTTCTTTGTAATTAATTGTAACGTCTTTCTTACATCCGAAAACTGCCTCTTCAAAAGTGATTGTAATTCCGTATCTTACATCAGCACCACGTCTTGGTCCATTACTTGGTCCACGTCTTCTACTGCCGCCACCAAATAAATCACCAAAAATATCGCCAAAGCCACTGCCACCAAAAATGTCTCCGAAATCAAATCCACTAAAGTCAAATCCTCCGGCACCACCTGCTCCACCTTCAAATGCAGCATGACCAAACTGATCATACTGTTTTCTTTTTTCAGCATCGCTTAAAACTGCATAAGCTTCTGAAGCTTCTTTAAATTTTGCTGCTGCTTCTTCATTATCAGGATTTGCGTCCGGATGGTATTTTTTAGCCAGTCGTCTGTATGCTTTTTTTATTGTTGCATCATCAGCGTTTTTGTCAACACCTAGCACTTCATAATAATCTCTCTTATCTGCCATAACAATACCTTTCGTTTATATACAATAAACATTTATTCTAAACATCTATTCTGAAGTATCTATTATATCACGGCAAAACCCGTCCGTTCACCACGGGCGGGATTTCACCATTTATGTGGCAAAAATCATTCTTTTGCCCACTTATATTTTAAACTTCTGTAAAGTCTCCATCTACTACATCATCGCCCGGATTTGATCCTGCTTTTGCACCTGCTCCCATGTCAGGACCTGCGCCCTGTGCACCTGCTGCCTGTGCCTGTTCATACATCTTCTGGAACAACTGCTGTGCTGAATTCATGAGTTTTTCTTTTCCTGACTTCAATTCTTCAACCTGTGCTTCTGTAGGTTCATTTTCTCCAATTGCTGAAACTGTAGCCTTTAATGCATCAATGTCTGTCTGTACAGCCTGCTTATCACTATCTGATAACTTATCACCGGCTTCGCTCATAGCCTGTTCTGTCTGAGTGATAATTGCTTCTGCTTCATTTTTTGCATCAATTGCTTCTTTACGTTTCTTATCAGCTGCTTCATATTCAGCTGCTTCTTTTACAGCCTTATCAATGTCTTCATCTGACATGTTTGAACCAGCTGTAATTGTAATGTGCTGTTCTTTTCCTGTTCCAAGATCCTTAGCTGATACATTAACAATACCGTTTGCATCAATATCAAATGTAACTTCAATCTGTGGAACACCTCTCTTTGCCGGTGGAATACCGTCAAGTCTGAACTGTCCAAGTGACTTATTGTCTCTTGCGAACTGTCTTTCACCCTGTACTACGTTAATATCAACTGCTGTCTGGTTATCAGCTGCTGTAGAGAATATCTGACTCTTCTTTGTAGGAATTGTTGTATTTCTCTCAATAAGTCTTGTAGCAACACCACCCATTGTTTCAATTGATAATGAAAGTGGTGTAACATCAAGAAGAAGGATATCGCCGGCACCTGCATCACCTGCTAATTTACCACCCTGAATTGAAGCACCGATTGCTACACATTCATCAGGATTCATCTTCTTTGAAGGTTCATGACCTGTTAACTGTTTTACTTTATCCTGTACTGCAGGGATTCTTGTAGAACCACCAACTAATAATACTTTGCTAAGTTCTGATGCTGTAATTCCTGCATCCTTTAAAGCATTCTGTACAGGGATTGCTGTTCTTTCTACAAGGTCTCTTGTTAATTCATCGAATTTAGCCTTTGTTAATGTCATATTCAAATGCTGTGGTCCCTGTTCATTTGCTGTAATGAAAGGAATGTTGATTTCAACCTGAGTAGACGATGAAAGTTTCTTCTTTGCATCTTCTGCTTCAGCTTTAATTCTTTCCATAGCCATCTTATCATTTGAAAGGTCAATTCCTGTTTTACTCTTGAAGTCTGCTACCATGTAGTCCATAACTTTCTTATCAAAGTCATCACCACCAAGTTTGTTATCACCATTTGTTGCTAAAACTTCAATTACACCATCACCGATTTCAATTATAGATACATCAAATGTACCACCACCTAAATCGTATACCATAATCTTCTGTTCATTTTCATTATCAAGACCATAAGCCAATGCAGCTGCTGTAGGTTCGTTGATAATTCTCTTAACATCAAGTCCTGCAATCTTACCTGCATCCTTTGTTGCCTGTCTCTGTGCATCGTTGAAGTAAGCAGGAACTGTTATAACTGCTTCTGTTACGCTTTCACCTAAGTAAGCTTCAGCATCTGCTTTTAACTTCTGAAGTATCATAGCTGAAATAGCCTGTGGTGTATAGTTCTTTCCATTAATGTCTACCTTGTAATCTGTTCCCATATGTCTCTTAATTGATGAAATTGTTCCTTCTGCGTTAGTTACTGCCTGACGCTTAGCCTGTTCACCAACTAATCTTTCTCCATCTTTCTTAAATGCAACAACTGAAGGAGTTGTTCTTGCTCCATCTGCATTTGTAATAACTGTAGGTTCTCCACCTTCCATAACTGCTACACATGAGTTTGTAGTTCCTAAATCAATACCAATAATCTTTCCCATCTTATTTTCCTCCTAAATCATCTTTCTATCTATTTTTAATTTACAAACACCTGATAGCTTTTAGTTCGCTACCTTTACCATACTGTGCCTTATAACTGTGTCTCTGTATTTGTAACCTTTTTGTAATTCCTCGGATACAATGTTTTCACCAAGTTCATCGTTATCCTCGTGCATTACTGCGTTATGAAGCATTGGATCAAATTCATTTCCCTTTGCTTCGATAGCCTCAACTCCCATATCCTCAAGAGTCTGAAGCATTTGTTTATAGATAAGATTCATTCCCTGTCCAACAGGTGAATCTAAATCTTCTTCACTAAGTGCGGCAACACCTCTTTCAAAGTTATCAACTACCGGCAAAATCTTTTCTATAATGGATCTTGCTCCTGTCTCATACATTGCCGTTTTTTCTTTTTCGCTTCTGTTTCTGAAGTTTTGAAATTCTGCAAACAATCTCTGATATTTATCATTTAATTCTTCGATTTGTTCGTCTTTTTTATCCTTCTTTTTGAAACCCTTCTTTTTCTTCTTATCTTCTTTATCAGTTTCCGGATTTTCTTTAGCCTCTTCTTTTTTTTCTGAAGTTTTTTCATTCTTACTGATATCTTCCTGTTCAACAGTTTTTTCAGTTACCTCTTTTTCTTTTTCAACTTCCTGATTTATATTATCTTTTTCCATTGGATAATCCTTTCTATCTTTTAATTGTCATCATTATCACTAAAGTTATTACTCAACTGTTCCTTAACAGTTCTTAGTGTTTCAACAACCTTCTCATAGTCCATCCTCTTAGGTCCTATTATTCCGATAGTTCCTTTAAATCCGTCTTCCAGTTCGTAGGTTGCCGTTACAACACTGCAATCTTTCATAGACTGTACCGGACTCTCACTACCGATGTAAACCTGAATTCCTGTTTCCTCATCACTTTCATTAATGAGTTCAGTAAGTTGTGATTTTTCTTCAAGAGTAGTAAGTAATCTGCTTGCTCTTTCCTTGTCACTTAATTCAGGATATTTAAAAATATTTGTTGCACCCGATGTATAAATCTTCATCTGTGCTTCTGTTGATATGGCCTCTGTAATTGCTTTCAAAACTTCATTGACCAATCCTTCAAATTCTCCTGCCTGTGAAGTGAGTGCTGATATAACTCCAAGATTAATGTCTTCTAATGTAAGTCCTGCAAGAGCTGTATTAAGTGCTACATTAATTCTTACAATCATCTCCTGACTGACCTCTTCATTGACTTTGACAATTTTGTTAACTACATGATTTTTGTTTGAAACCACAGTACAAAGAAGCTGTTTTTCTTCTAATATAGATAACTGAATAAATTTTATTTTATTCCCCTGAGACTTTGGTGCGGATATCATTGTTGCGTAGTTCGTATTGTTTGCCAATACCTTCGCCATATTTTGTAGTAAAGTCTCAACCTTATCTACCTTTTCAATAAGAAGATCCTCTTTTTCTGTTACCTTCTGTTCTCTCTCATCAAGCTCTGACATTTTTTCTTTCAGAATGTTGTCGACATAGAATCTGTAACCTTTATCTGTTGGAATACGTCCTGCCGATGTGTGGGGCTGAACTATATATCCCATTTCTTCAAGGTCTGACATCTCATTTCTGATCGTTGCAGAACTTAAATTAAGATCCGTGTATTTAGAAATTGTTCTTGAACCAACCGGTTCGCCTGTCTCTAAATAATTTCTAATAACAGCATCAAGAATTTTTTCTTTTCTCTCACTAAGTTCCATAGACTTCTCCTTTCTATGGTTTTGATATTTATTAGCACTCATTTCTTTCGAGTGCTAACATCTTATCTATGGATTAATCTAGCACTCCTAATCCACTTTGTCAACACTTTATTTTAAAAAGATTTGTAAATAATTTGTGAACTAAATATTGTGTATTTTATACCAAATATGTTATCCTACTATCTACCACTTTAAATTAGGAGGTTTACCATGAAATCTAATATAAGGACAAAGTATTTCGGAAATAAAAATTTTTACAAAATGATTCTTGCCATTGCTCTTCCTATTGTTATACAAAGTCTTTTTACTAATATAGTCGCATTATTGGACAATGTAATGGTTGGTAAAGTAGGAACTGACCAGATGACAGGCGTGGCTGTCGTCAACCAGCTTATTTTCGTTTTCAATCTTGCGGTATTTGGCGGGATGTCCGGAGCCGGAATTTTTTCTGCCCAGTATTTTGGACAAAAGAATGACAAAGGTGTACGTGATGTTTTTAGAATGAAATTAATAATCGGACTGTTAATAATTGTAGTCGGTCTTTCTACCTTTGTTATATTGCATAATCCCCTTATCAATATGTTTTTACATGAAGGGGGAAATTCCGGGAACATAGATGAAACTTACAAATATGCTAAAGAATTTTTGTACATTATGTTATTAAGCATAATTCCTTTTGTAATATCAAACTGCTACAGCACCACTTTAAAGGAAGCCGGACAGACTATGGTTCCAATGGTTGCCGGAATTATTGCCGTTGTTGTAGATTTAGTTTTTAATGCACTTTTAATTTTTGGTTTATTGGGATTTCCTAAACTTGGAGTGGCCGGTGCTGCCATTGCCACGGTTCTCTCCAGATTTGTTGAATGCGGATACCTGATTTTCTATACTCACAGCCATTCTGATAAATATAAATTTATTAGAGGAGTTTATAGAAGTCTTTATGTTCCTGCATCTCTTGTAAAGAAGGTCGTAGTTACAGGTACCCCGTTACTCCTTAATGAATTTCTCTGGGCAGCCGGCATAACAATGCAAACTCAGGCATTATCCACCAGAGGGCTTGCAGCTGTTGCCGGTCTTAACATTGCAAATACTATTAACAATGTAGTAAATACAGTATTTCTAACTATGGGAGTTGCCATTTCCATAGTTATAGGGCAGCTTCTTGGTGCAGGAAAGATTGAAGAGGCAAAAGACACCGACAGAAAGATGATTGTTTTTTCACTGCTTATATCTCTGGGTGTTTCGGCAATTCTTGTTTTCGCCTCCATATTCTTCCCCAGAATGTACAACACTACCGGAGAAATAAGGTATCTTGCCACAAGATTTATTCTTGCTTTTGTTGTAGCGACGCCTTTTAATGCATTTACCAATGCTGCATATTTCACTCTTCGAAGTGGTGGCAAAACCATAATGACCTTTATATTTGACAGCGGTTTTATATGGGCGGTAAATGTGCCTGTGGCAATGCTGCTTGCCCATGGAACTACAATGCCCATTGTATGGATGTTTTTATGTATAAGTCTGTTAGATGTGTTAAAGGCAATTATCGGATTTATTTTAGTAAAACGCGGAACATGGCTTAACACTATCGTTGAATAATTATTACTTATATTAACTTAAAGTATGCATCAGGAATCTGAATTAATTCGCAATTCTTTTTTCTGATGCATTGTCTTTGCTTTTCGTTTAATTTCACATTTTTCCATATATATACTTTTGCATTATCCGGCATCTTGTCGCATATACCGAATTCCGCTTCTGTTTTGTTAAACACCGTAAATACTTTATCAAGGATTTCTCTATGATTATCCAGACATATTAATTCATCAAGATATAATTTTACTGTCTGTTCAACATTTTCTAAACCTTCATGGGTATGAATCTTTTGCGAGTCATAATATTTTAAATTTAATGTCTTATTCTTCTCTACAGCCTCCCGTATTTTGATATATATATTTTGTTCTTTTTCAAAATTACCACACAGGACAAACTTCCTTTCTGCCCCATTACTGTTTAGCCGGTCTGTTATTTCTCCTATAATTACATTTTCACAGTCCACATCTAAAATTATGGCATTCCTATTGCTGTTTTCTATATATTTTTTATATTCATTATTATTAATTTCTTCTTTATATATTAATACTCCCTCTTTTGATAATAATTTCTTTGCTTCTTCCATAACTCTCTTACTGCTGTTTTTATATAAAAAAATCAAGTCAAATCTTTTCTTATGGGTTATTTCTAAAGTTTTTAGAATAACGTATGTGCCTCCATTTATTATAAAGCTACATGGGAATTCAAAATTATTAACGATTTCCCTGTCTTCGTCCTGTATAAATAAAGGTATTTCTTTACTCCTGTCAGTTCTAATAATCATTTTTTCTCCTTAACAAACCGGGTTGGTTCAATATTTAAAAAACTACATATTTCTAACAACTCTCCTGCTAAAAATACAGTTTTAGTATCCGTTAATTTTTCTTCTGATATTCCTGTACTTTTTGATATATCCGGAATGGAGATTTTATTTTCTTTTATATAATTTATTATATTTTCAGATATTCCCATACCCAAATCCTTTCCCATTTTCCCAGAATTTTCCTAATATAAGCCCATTATATTCTTATTTAATAAGAATTACAATCTGTTTTTTCTTGTGTATCGAGAATTTGTTGACGCATAAAAATTGTTAATATAAAATACAAGGAGAACACCCTTGAAAGGATATAAAAATGGCAAATATAAAAATAGCCCCTGTGCTAAAGAAATATAGAAAACAGAATGACTTATCCGTCCACGAAGTTTCAAAGAAGCTAAAAGAAAGATCTTTGAATGTGGCAGAAAAAACTATTTACGGATGGGAAAGCGGACAGGCGCAACCTAATGCTGACACATTTATGATTTTATGTGACATATACCATATAAATGATGTTTTAAAAGAGTTTGGCTATACTGACAGGGCAAGTTTTACAATAACCAGAGCAGAACAAGAATTGATAAAGAAATATCGTGAACATCCTGAATTGCATGAAGCCATTCATAAACTTCTTGATTTGGATTAAAATTACTCCTCTTACTTACCGGTAAGGTGGAGTTTTTTTAGTTACTTATCCTTTAAATTTATCCTTTTAACCTCGACATTTTTCCCCTTTATTTAATTATTTAATTTTGTTATAATTGAACGGAATAGGAGGTTTTTCATGAATTTTGGTTACAAAAAAACTATGGACAAACAAAAAGACCTTGTTTCCCTTCAGAAAAAGGTTGTTTCAAAGTCCTTAGTCGGTACATTAAAAGTTTTATTATATATACTTTTACTTTTAGTAATTACAGTGAGTTTTTTATTCCTTGGTATTTTACATGGAATAATTAAGAATTCACCTGATATTAATGATGTTTCCATCGTACCTTCCTCATACTCTACGACAGTGTATGACATAAACAATAAACAAATTGCGAAACTTATAACATCAGGTTCTAACAGAATAAAGGTAAGCCTTAATCAGGTTCCGGTTCATCTTCGCTGGGCATTTATTGATACCGAAGATGCCAGATTTTATGAACATAACGGAATTGACATTCAAGGCATTGGTCGTGCCGCCCTTATTGCTGTTTCCACAATGCATGCTACTGAAGGTGCCAGTACTCTTACCCAGCAGGTTTTAAAGAATAACGTCTTTACCGACTGGACAAGTGAAAATAATTTTATTTCTTCTCTTAAGAGAAAGATTCAGGAACAGTACCTTGCATTACAATTGGAAAAGGTAACTTCAAAGGACACTATACTGGAGGCTTATCTAAACACCATTAACTTAGGTTCAAATACTCTTGGTGTACAGGCAGCTTCCCTTAGATATTTTAATAAAGATGTAAGCAAAATAACGATTTCCGAATCAGGAGTTATAGCAGCCATAACCCAGAATCCTTCTTTCTACGATCCTATTATCAATCCGAAAAATAATGCGAAACGTAGAAAGAAAATCTTAAAGAATATGCGTGATGCAGGCCACATTACAAAGGCTCAATACAAAGAGGCCATAAAGGATGACGTTTATTCAAGAATTCAGAAAGTAAACAACAAAATTGAAAAACGTACTGAAACCGTTAACTCATATTTTGTTGACGCATTGATTCAGCAGGTTATGGAGGATCTTCAGAAAACAAAAGGTTATTCATATACTCAGGCTTACAATGCTGTTTACAGTGGTGGTTTAAAGATATACTCCACTCAGGATTCTCAGATTCAAAAGATTTGTGATAAGGAAGTTTCCGATGATTCAAATTACCCTTACCATATTTCTTACTCCATTAACTGGGCATGGTCAGTACAAAATCCTGACGGAACAGTTGATAACTATGACGAAAGCGATATGGCACAATATCACAGATCTGTTTTAGGAGAAAAGGATTATCAGTTAATCTACTATTCTAAAGATTCTGCGAAGGCTGAAATTGAAGCATACAAAAAACATTTGAAAAAAAAATACTATAAAAAAGGTCTGAAGAAGGAAAAGGGATACGCCCAGTACGAAACTCTGTACTATAACCCACAGCCTCAGGCAACCTTTACGGTAATGGATCAGCGCACCGGATATGTAAAAGCCATTGTCGGTGGCAGAGGTAAGAAAAATGTTAATATGTCACTCAACCGTGCAACTGACTCAACGCGTCAGCCCGGTTCTACTTTTAAGGTTTTATCCACATATGCTCCTGCCATTGATACTATGGGTTACACATTGTCAACTACAATTGTTGACGAACCTTACAGATATTCTAACGGCAGACCTGTTAACAACTGGTATTCAGGATACCGTGGTACTGTTACCGTAAAGAAAGCAATTGCCCAGTCAATGAATGTCTGTGCAGTAAAGACTTTAACTGAAATCACACCACAGCTTGGTTACGAATACCTTTGCAATTTTGGTATTACTACTTTAGTTGACAAGCGTGTTGAAAAAGACGGCTCAGTATCTTCTGATATTAACCAGCCACTTGCTTTGGGTGGTATTACAGATGGTGTTACAAACCTTGAAATGACAGCTGCTTACGCTACTATTGCCAACAAGGGAACTTATACAAAGCCTGCCTTTTATTCACAGGTAATAGACAGTAACGGCCGTGTTATTTTGGATAACACAACACCTACAACTCATACTGTATTGAAAAAGGAAACTGCAGCCCTTCTTACAGAGGCAATGGAAAGCGTTGTTACTGAAGGTACCGGTACTGCATGTAAATTATCAAAAGGAATGGTTGCTGCCGGTAAAACAGGTACAACATCAAGCGAATATGATTTATGGTTCTGCGGTTATACACCTTACCTGACTGCTTCTATTTGGACGGGATATGACGAAAACAAATCTCTTTCCGGAGATCAGGCATACCACGAAAGATTATGGGCTAAAATAATGGACCAGATAGACGATGTAAAGAAATATAAGCCTAAGGGATTTAACAAAGGCGAAAATGTAAAGGCTGTACAGATTTGTGATACTTCAGGAAAAACCGCTATTAAAGGTGTTTGTCCAAAGACTCATACTGAATATTACAAAAAAGGCACTGAACCTGCTAAATGCAGTTATCATTCAAGCTATAACAATGGTAATTATAGTAGTAACAGCAAATACAATAATGGCTATAGCAGCAAAACCAACAGCAAATCTTCTACAACTAAAAGTAGTAATAATACGCCAACAAAAGCAGCTACCGGTAGAACGAAGCCTACAACTAAAGCCAAAACTAAGAATTCAGCTCAAAAAACTACCAATAGCAATGAATAATAATAGATAATATTATATATAAAACACTAAATCCTTCCGGTCAAAGTTTTGGTTGGAAGGATTTTTTGTATTTTGATTTATTGCTTTGTATTTTCATCTGCATCTACAAAGTACCATTCAAAAAAGCTCTCCCAAAAGTACAATGCCTTTTGGAAGAGCTCTTTTCATATATATTATATATTTATTTCTTAATTAGCAAACGCCCTGTGCTTCCATAGCTTCTGCTACTTTTTCAAATCCGGCAATGTTAGCACCTACTACGTAGTTACCTTCAAATCCGTATCTCTTAGCAGCATCGCTGATGTTACGGTAAATGTTAACCATGATTGTCTGTAATTTAGCGTCAACTTCTTCGAATGTCCATGAAAGTCTTTCGCTGTTCTGTGACATTTCAAGAGCTGATGTAGCAACACCACCTGCGTTAGCAGCTTTACCACCAACGAACCATACGCCGTTTTCCTGTAAGTATTCTGTTGCATCAATTGTTGTAGGCATGTTAGCACCTTCACAAACAGCTTTACATCCGTTAGCTACTAACTGCTTAGCATCATCGATAAGTAATTCGTTCTGTGTAGCACATGGAAGAGCGATATCACATTTAATCTGCCATACTCCACGTCCTTCATGATATTCTGCTGAAGGTCTTGCAGCTGCATATTCTGTAAGTCTTGCTCTCTTAACTTCCTTAACTTCTTTAAGAAGGTCTACATCGATTCCTTCCGGATCATAAATCCAACCTGTTGAATCTGAACATGTAACAACCTTAGCTCCCATCTGATGAGCTTTCTGAATAGCGTAGATAGCAACATTTCCAGCACCTGAAACAACTACTGTCTTGCCTTCCATGCTTTCGCCATGGTCTTTCATTAATTCCTGTGTTAAGTAAAGTAATCCATAACCTGTAGCTTCTGTTCTTGCTAAAGAACCACCATATGTAAGTCCCTTACCTGTAAGAACACCTTCATATAATCCACGGATTCTCTTATACTGTCCAAACATATATCCGATTTCTCTAGCGCCTGTTCCGATGTCACCTGCTGGTACGTCAGTGTCAGCGCCAATATATTTACAAAGTTCTGTCATAAAGCTCTGGCAAAATGCCATTACTTCTCTATCTGATTTTCCCTTAGGATCGAAATCAGAACCACCTTTACCACCACCAATTGGAAGTCCTGTAAGTGAGTTCTTGAAAATCTGTTCAAAACCTAAGAATTTGATAATACCAATATTTACTGATGGATGAAGTCTTAAACCACCCTTGTATGGTCCGATAGCTGAGTTAAACTGTACTCTGTATCCTGTGTTAACCTGTACCTGTCCCTTATCATCAACCCAAGGAACTCTGAACTTAAACTGTCTTTCAGGTTCGCAGATTCTTTCAAGTAAAGCTTCTCTTCTGTACTTCTCCTCGTTTGCATCAATTACAGGTCTAAGTGAATTTAATACTTCTTCAACTGCCTGTAAGAATTCCGGTTCACTAGCATTTTTTTCTTTAACTTTTGCTAATACCTCGTCTACATATGACATTTTGTAGCCCTCCTTAATATATTTTTCTTAATCTTGTGCACCACCTTTGTTTGATATTCCTAACTTTAGTGCACTAAAGAGATTATATAGTAAATTTCTTATTTTTACAACCTTTGCTTTTTCTAAACTTAATTTTGTAAGGCAAATATTGAATTTTCTTTATTTTATTAAGTGAGCGATGAATAATTTATTTCTAACTGCAAAATGTCATATTTTGTCATTTCATTTTGGGTTTGAAAATAAGGGATGCCAGATATCCAAAGATTAAAGCCCCGGATATTCCTACCGCACTTGACGTGAACCCACCTTTAAATAATCCCAATACACCATAATCCTGAATTGCCTCTCTCATTCCCTTCCAGAGATTGTTTCCAAAGCCAAGCAACGGCACTGTTGCACCACATCCTGCCCACTTTGAAAAGGGTTCATAAATACCTACTGCTCCAAGTACTACTCCTATGCACACAAGGCTTACCATTAATCTTCCGGGCGTCAATTTTGTTTTGTCTATAAATATTTGCACAATTGCACAAATTGCCCCGCCTACAAGAAAACTTTTAATAAAAATCATAAAATTCCCCCATTAATTATTTTTCTTCATAAATTAACAACTTTCAATTTGAACCAGATGCGCAATTCCCGGAACACTATTTCCTTCATTAAAACTTACGGGTGACATTAATGCTCCTGTTGGTATAAAAAGAATTTTTTTATAAGCACCTTTCCTTAACTGTTTAAATACATATGACGTAAGTACAGTTGCTGCACAGCCACAGCCACTTCCTCCTGCATGTGTGTCCTGCATACCTGCATCAAACATTTCTATTCCGCAATCCATATGGACTTTTGAAATATCGTAACCTTTCTCGTTTAACAAATCAAACAATATAGTTTTCCCAACTACACCTAAATCCCCTGTAATTATCTTGTCGTAATCCTGTGGTGTAGTTCCGAAATCCTTAAAATGTCTGTATATTACATCTGCAGCCGCCGGTGCCATGCATGCTCCCATATTTTGTGCATCCTTTACACCATAATCCACAATTTTCCCTGTTGTTATGCCTGTGATTTTTGCAAAGCCTTTTTTTGTTCCTATTATTACTGCTCCGGCTCCTGTAACAGTCCATGTAGCCGCATATGGTCTCTGATTTCCATATGCCAATGGGAATCTAAACTGCCTTTCAGCACTTGCAAAATGACTGGAAGCTATTGCTATAACATTGTCAGCATTTCCTCCTTCCACAGTTATGGCCGCTATTCCAAGTGCCTCCCCGATAGTTGAGCATGCCCCATACAGTCCAAAGAAGGGAATATCAAATTCCAATATACCAAACGTGGATGCAATTAACTGTCCAAGCAAATCCCCGGCAAAAATATATCGGATGTCTTCTTTATTTATGTTTGATTTAAATAATACTTTCTGTATAGCCTCTTTTTGCAAAAGACTTTCTGCCTTTTCCCACGAATCCTGCCCAAGCATTGGATTTTGTTCAACAACATCGAATAATTTTCCTAAAGGCCCTTCTCCCTCTTTTTGTCCGACTATTGATGCTCCTTCTATAATATAAGGAGGTTTATCGAAAACCAGACTTTGCTTTCCTATCATTCTTCCCATTTTTCACCTCTAACAATTTCCGTTTAAACTTATTGTTTACAAATTTTAGTCAGTAATAGTATCTGCATATTTTAAGCAATTATTACACTTTTCTGTTTTACTTGATTAAATTGTAATATTCCTATAAAATATAATGGACAAAAAATATAAAAAAGGAGAATTTTATGAAAACTTCAGAAATTGGCATTATGATTTCAATTATTGTCTATATGCTTGCAATAATTTTAATTGGAGTCTATTATGCCAAAAAGAACAACGACTCAGGGGATTTTTATTTGGGAGGAAGAAAACTTGGACCTTTTGTAACGGCAATGAGTGCAGAAGCTTCCGATATGAGCAGTTACTTACTTATGGGACTTCCGGGACTTGCATATCTTACAGGTCTTTGTGATGTATTCTGGACCATTGCTGGTCTTGCTACAGGTACATATCTAAACTGGCTTTTAGTTGCTAAACGTCTTAGAAAATATTCTGTTATATGTGGAAATTCTATTACAATTCCTGATTTTTTTGCCAACAGATATCGTGACAAAAAAGTTTTAAAAACTATATCTGCAATAATTATTATTATTTTCTTTGTTCCTTATACTGCTTCAGGATTTGCAGCATGTGGAAAATTATTTCATTCACTGTTTGGAGTGAATTACGTTACAGCAATGGTAATAAGTGCTATTGTAATTATTGCTTATACATCACTCGGAGGATTTCTTGCCGCAAGTATAACAGACTTTATTCAAAGTATAATTATGTCTGTTGCATTAATCACGGTAATATTCTACGGTATTTCTTCTGTTGGAGGAATGGATGCTGTTATTTCACACGTTAAGGATCTTCCGGGATATTTAAGTTTAAATTCATCATATGATGCCACATCTAATTCCGCATCACCATATGGAATAATAACAATTATTTCAACTTTGGCATGGGGACTTGGATACTTTGGCATGCCACATATCTTATTAAGATTTATGGCTGTTGAACACGAAGATAAAATTAAACTTTCAAGAAGAATTGCAAGTATATGGGTTGTAATTGCCATGGCTATAGCACTTTTAATCGGTGTTATCGGTCACGCCATGACTTCAGCCGGTGTTATCGGTTCACTTGGTGATTCAGAAACTATTATTGTTTCCATTGCCCATGTGTTAAGTTCTCACGGTTTATTATTTGCTATAATTGCCGGTGTAATTTTAGCAGGAATTCTTGCTTCAACAATGTCAACTTCAGATTCACAGCTTTTAGCTGCCTCTTCAAGTATTACTGAGGATTTAATGGGTGGTGTCTTCGGAATTAAACTTTCACCAAGAGCTAATGTTATTGTTGCAAGATGTTCTGTTATAGCAATATCTGTTGTAGCTATCTTTTTAGCCCTTGACCCTTCAAGCAATGTATTTAAAATTGTATCGTTTGCCTGGGCAGGATTTGGTGCTACTTTCGGACCTGTTATGATATTCGCTTTATTCTGGAAACGTTCAAACAAATATGGTGCAATTTCCGGTATGGTTGCCGGCGGAGCAATGGTATTTATCTGGAAATTCCTTGTTCGTCCAATGGGGGGCGTTCTTGATATTTACGAACTTCTTCCGGCATTTATTGTTGCCAGCATATTTATTGTTGTAGTCAGTCTTCTGACTAAAGCACCTGATGAAGAAATTGTAAAAGAATTTGAATCTATATAAAATGATATATTAATTTGTAAAAAAAGAGTGTCGCATAACTTTTATTATGTCGACACTCTTTTTTGTTTGGTCAATATTTGCACTCATAAAGCTCTTTAACTCTGTTTTCGGTATCAAATACATTATTGTACTCGGCTATATTATATTTCTGTAAAAGTTCATAATATGGCGATTCTTTGTCATTTACCTTGTAGAATTTACCTTCCTTACTTATATATCCGTGCTTTGTAAGTACGGGAACCTGTTCATATACCTTAGATGCTAGCTGTTGGTAACCGCTTTTGCTAAGACCTGCCACATCAAATACTAATGAGCTTAAATAGTTTGCACTTATATTGAGATTTTCTTTAGATTCAATATTATAATTTGCCCACAATATAAACTGAGTATTTCTCTTTGCCAGTTTCGAATATTCCTTATCCAGTCTGCTTGCCTTTTGAATTTCACCATAAAAGCTGTCTTCAACTTTAGGCTGATGATCTCCAAAGAACAGAATAAGTGTTGGTTCATCAACCTGCTCAAAATACTGAACAAGCATTTTTAATGCATCATCTGTATGTTTAACTAAATTCAGATAACGTCTCGCCTCCGGAACATTACTGTCTGAATCCAACTCAACTCCCTTTGACAAACCTTCGTAATCATAGTCAAAGGGACTGTGATTCTGCATAGTCACGTTAAATAAGAAAAATGGCTTATCACTTTTCTTTTTATAATTTTCATATTCTGAAATTATTTTATCAAAATTTCCTTCATCTGAAACAAAATTGCCTAAATGCTTTTCCCCTTCAAAATCATCCATAGACAAAAACTTATTAAATCCCAGCAGCGGGTAAACTTTATCTCTGCTATATCCTGAAGGTTTGAACGGATGCATTGCTAAAATTCCCCCATATCCCTGTTTTTTCAGCAATGATGCCATTGATTGCATTGGTTCATTAATGTATGTGGTATATGCTGTTATTCCGTTTGGCACAAATGCCATGGAATTTCCTGTCAAAGCCTCAAACTCAGTTGAAGCTGTTCCACCACCAAAAACTGAAACCCATAACTGACCTCTTATAGTATTTTCCTTTAAACTGTTAAAGAACGGTGCATTGTCCTTATTGAGTTTAATATCTGAAAATGACGAAAAATCAGTAAATGCCTCATCCATAATAACTATTATATTAGGTGATTTTTTATTTTTATCCTTTTCTGTTGCCGGATATTTTTTTGCTATTTCCTTTACCTTCGCAATTGAATATCCTTTAGGTTTCTTTACAATCAAATCCTTTATACTTTTTACAAAAGTAATGTACATACCGTTTGTCTTGTATGTTTCCTGTGGTTTAAAATATTTAATTTTATAATCTTTATCATGTATATTTGTTTCAAAGAATTTATTATATCCGTTCCATACCATTACAACTGCAAGCAACACAGGAACAATTCTCCACCACTTAGGAGTAGCCGTACATTTTCCAAGCCTTGTTACAAGGAAACATATTGCTATGGAAACAATAATTAAAATATACACTCTCCACTTTAAAGTGTAACTGTAGCCCTCAGCCACATTTGCCGCTGTCTGCATTGTAAATAAATCTACTGCCAACAGGCCTATGCCCCTAAATAAAATAACAAAATAATTTGCCACGGCAAACACTGTTGATACCACTGTTATTCCTATAATTGACGCTTTAAAGCTGTTGAATATGGCATAGAAAATAATTGCAATCATAAACATAATATAAAGATTAAAATTTCTTGCCTCTGCAGTAAATGTTTTATAATCACAATTAGAAGCAATGTGCATCATTGCATAATTTTCAAAGACAACAATAATAGCCATAACCGCCAGTAAAATATTATTTAACAGCTTTGGTATATCAAATTTAAAAAATAATAAAACCGACGGAAAAATAAATAAAAGTGTTGCCACAATAATTCTGTCATCCTCTACAACTTCGTGGTGTATATAAAGCTTTTGCGTAAAAATCTGCAGATACATGACAAAAAATAAAATAACCAGTATTACTTTTCCAATTATTATTGCCGTGTCTTTTTTATTTACTTGTACTTTTTTCGCATTTATAACATTAAATAAAGATTTCATTTCAACTCCTTTATGGCAAAGAACACTTTGCATAATTTTTACCTTGCCAAAAGGATTTTATCGCATTTCCATCAAATTTTCAATGTTTTAGATAATATACATTTTTCCATTCCATTTTTAGTACAGATTAATTTTCTGCTTATTTAACCAGACCCGTTGTCTGTAACAGCATATATATAATGCCTACTATCCAGCTTGAAAATATTCCGTATAGTATTACGGGACCTGCAATTGTAAATATCTTCGCTCCTACACCAAAAATCTGGCCTTCCGCCTGAAATTCAATAGCCGGGGAAACTACTCCGTTTGCAAAACCTGTAATAGGTACAAGACATCCCGCTCCTCCAACTTTGGCAATTTTCGGATATAAACCAAATCCCGTTAAAAGAACGCTTTCCAATATAAGTGTCAGGGTTGTCCATGCAGCAGCGTCCTCTTTTCCCATTCCAAAATAGGTAAAAATTTCAAACCACACCTGCCCCATAAGACAAATCAATCCACCAATCCAAAAAGCATTAAACATATCTTTCCAGAGATTGTTGTTTGGTGTTATTCGCTCTACATACTCGTTGTATTCCTGTTTCTTTTTTTCACTTTCCATTGTTTTCCCCCACAAGACTAATCATTTAATCTTCCATTTTTATTTTTTTACCCAGTTATTTGTAAACTGGATAACTGATGCCAGAACCTTGCCTACTGCCACTGCCAGTATTACAAAACTAAGTCCCACTTTTAGTTTTACCCTTCGTGCAAAAATTGCCGTTGCATTAAGTGCCTCTGCCAAAGACACTGCAAGGCAGCCAACAAAAATCCCCTGAGCAAGACTCATAACCAACTGAAGGCTCTGGTAAATTTCTGCCTTGAGGGAAATTCTTACTGAGAAAACCCATATGACATTCCATAATATTCCGCCTATTACAACTGCTGTTTCGTATGTCCTTACATGCTTTGCCGTGTGGGTTTTCCCCGCCATTCTTGTTATTACCCCTGTTGATGCGATAAGGGCAAATACTGCCGCTGAAATAACGGTGCCACCGCCAAAAGCAGTTAATGCCATTACAATATATTTTATTATCATTATTTCACATCCAACTTTCCATCATCTCTGTTGTGACCTGTAATTAATGTCTGATTTACATCCATCTCATACTTTCTCATTTCAACTTCTATTGGAGTAGGGTCCTTTGACAACTTTTTAGGTCCAAAATGATTATAGAAAATAAGAATTCCAACTCCCATTCCCAATGAATAGCATAATTCCATAAGATTTTTACCTGTATTCTTATCCCCCGTCAGGAGTTTGCATATTTTTTCAAACATTCCACCAACAGATACATCATTGTTAAAAGACATAATTGAAAATCCTGCTCCGAAAAACAGAATAATACAAATAGCTGCTACCTTAAGAAACTCCAGCCACTTTACATCACTGTTTGCTTTTTTAAATTCAATTACACAGTCAGTTTCTCCCACACTTTGAACATCTACATTTTGAAATTCCTTATCAACAATTTCAAAAATTTTCATTATGGAAACAATATACCGGTTCTTTCCATGGGAATTATCTGTCAGTAACTTGATTGGCTTTAACCTGTTAACTACGGTTTTGTTTTTGCATTCAAGGGTTGCCACATCTGCAATTGTGACATAATCCGTAGTTACCTCGACGCACTGATTCATATTAATATACAAAGTATCACTCATTTTATCACCTATATCATTACTGCCGCTTCTTTTTTCTGTGTTTCCTTTGAATTAGAGCACATATACAATCCCAAACCTGCTATTGCTACTAACATTAATATTACTAAAAAACATTTCACAAACTTCATATTATACACTCCATTTTTAATTTGTTTTATATAATATTGTCAGTATAACCAGTAACTTATGTAATATTCCATTTTTATTTAAAAAACTTCTCCTTTAAATTCAGTAGGATTTTCTTTTCCATTCTTGAAACCTGAACCTGATTTTTTCCTATAATTTCTGCAATCTGTGCCTGGGTTTTGTTTTGAAAATATCTTAAAACAATGATTTTTCTTTCCGTTTCATTAAGACTATCCAGTATCTCTTCCACAAACATTTTATCAACTACAATATCTTCACTTTTATTTTCATCCTCAATTTTGTCAATTATATTTGTAGCTTTTCCGTCTGAGGAATCTGTTTCACGGTATATGGACTCCACTTTCCTTAAGGACTCAATTGCTGTTACCACGTCTTCCTTTGACAGATTACATCCTTTTGCAATTTCTTCTATTGTAGGTTCTCTTTTATTTTTCTCTTTAAATTTTTCAGTTTCTCCTATAATTTTCACCTGATTTTCCTTAATTGTACGACTTATCTTAATTATGCCGTCATCACGCAAAAAACGCCTTATTTCACCTGTTATTAATGGAACTGCATATGTTGAAAAGGCAACCTTGTACTCAGGGTCAAATCTGTCAATTGCCTTCAACATGCCTATACATCCTATTTGAAATAAATCTTCTCCTTCATGTCCCCTGTTTAAAAATCTTCTGACAACACTCCATATAAGCCCGGTGTTTTCGATTAATAATTTATCTCTTGCCTTCTTATCTCCCAAATGAGCCTGCTTTATTAGAGTTATTGTATCCATACTACCTCGATTTATTATTTTTTATTTTTTTTGTCATAATTACTGTTGTTCCTCTGTCTTTTTGAGATGCCACCTGAATATCATCCATAAACATCTCCATAAACATAAATCCCATTCCTGAACGTTCCAATTCAGGTTTTGTAGTAAAAAGCGGCTCTCTTGCTTTATCTATGTCCTCGATTCCAATTCCGTCATCCTTTATTTCAATTCTTAACAGTGCATCCTTACCTGCTTCATTAATTGTAAGGCTGCATTTCATATAAATTTTCCCCGGTCCTTCATTATAACCGTGTATAATTGAATTTGTAACTGCTTCTGATACAGCTGTTTTTATGTCGTTTATCTCTTCCACTGTTGGGTCCAGTTCAGTTACAAATGCTGCAATGGCAATTCTTGCCAATCCCTCATTTTGGGATTTTGCATCAAAAACTATGCTCATATTATTATCCATAATTCACCTCTCTAATATGTATTGCCCCCGATTTCTGTCGGTGGCTGTTCGTCGGAAACATTTACAGTCCTATATGTTTGTCAGACTGGCGGTTTCTGTTTTTATAACTAATTTATATAACCCTGATATGGTAAATATCCTGTCTACTGCCTTATTAATGTTTGTAACCGTAATATTACCGCCTCTTGTTTTTATTAATTTATATCTACCCATTATGACGCCTATTCCCGAACTGTCCATAAAATTAGTTCTTTTGAAATTAAAAATAACGTTTCTTATTTGATTTGAAATTATGTACCAGTCAGACTGCTCCGTAATAGACTTTGCATTGTGATGGTCCAATTCCTCCGGCAAATAAATAAACAGATTTTCTCCTCTTACCTCGTATAAAACTTCCATATATCATTACCCCCTTTTATAAAAAAAGAGAAGAACCTTTGTCCTTCTCTTTCGTAAATATAATTTATGATTTTTATTCGTCACCGCCGTTGTCACCGTTGTCACCGTTGTCGCCATTATCGCCACTATCCGGCAACTGATTTTTGGCTTTTGTGTAGAAATCCGAATCAGGGAATTCATCTACTAATTTCTTAAATGTTTCCTCTGCCTTTTTTGAATCTCCGTTCTTCTGATAAGAATATGCTAAATAGTACAATGCCTCATCATTATTCTTGTTAACTTCAACACACTTCTTAAACTGCTCAATGGCTTTTTTATAATCGGCACTTTCATAAGCCGTCATACCGTCATCAAAAGCACCTTTTTCAATCTTTCCTGACAACTGATTGCTCATGGCTTCATACACTGCCGTAAATGACGTAGAATCCATTTTCATCTTTGAGTCTACTTTCTGGAAAGCCTTTGCACTCTTGTCATAATCCTTCTTCAGATATAAATTAACTGCTTCCAGTAAATTGCTGTAGTTTGCACTAACGGTATTTCCTGTGTCTGTATACTGAGCAAGACTTGTTTTCAGGGTGTTTCTCTCTTTTTTCAAGGATTCAACCTGATTCTGCAACTCTGAAATTGTTGAATTTTTAATTGCTATCTTTTGATTGTATTCAACTTTGGTATCTCCTACCTTATCAGTAACACTGGCTATTCTTGCAGGGGTTACGATAAAGTAAACTAAGGCTGCGCCAAGCAAAATACCAATAATTATATGAAGAATACTCTGTGCTCCCGTTAAGGCATCCTTGAAATCATTCTTTGGAATAATAGTATCATTTCCGCTTAAGTAAGGTCTGTCAACCATCACTCCACGGAGACTTCTACGTCTTTCCATTCTCTTGTCAGGATCATTTTTTCTTTCATCCTCAAGATATTCGTCTATTTCTCTTAAATATCTGATGCTTAAAGGATTGCACTTGTCAATCTTCATGCTTTTCTTAATTGTTCTCTTAGCTCTCTCATACTGACCATTCTTAGTGTAAAGAAGTGCCAGTAACTGATATGCCTTTATGAAATTCGGATTCTGATTAAGAACTTTCTTCAACTGAATAATAGCCATGTCATCAGTTCCCGTCTGTGCATAATTAAGAGCAACATTGAATTTTTTGATTGTATGATTTAATTCATCAACTTTTCCTTTTTCCTGCTGAATAGCTACAAGATATCTGTCGGCCGGGTTATTGTCCGGCTGTATATTTGTGCTCATTACCCATTCTGAAAAAGCCTGAACAGTCTCACCCATTTCAAAATATACCAGACCTAAAAGGTTTCTTGCATCAACGTTTCTTTTGTTTAACTTAACACTTCTTCTAAGTGTGTCAGCCGCACCTGATAAGTCTCTGTTTTTTGCTTTTGTCAGACCTTCATTATAATAGGTATTAGACAGCCTCACTATTCTTTTATAAACGCTTACATCCATACCACAGTGACTACAAAAATCACTGTTCGTAAGGACATTTCCACAATTATAACATATCATTTATTTGTCCATCCTTTGCCCTTTATTCTTCTGACTTTAGTTCATTAACCATCTGTATCATAACATCAGTAATATCTGAAATGTTATTGTTATAAATGGCATCTTCTGCCTCTTCTATCTCAAGACTTGGATGAAATTTTTTGATTTCTTCTTCGAAATTAATCATAGTAGTTTACCTCCATTTTCCTTCCAATTATGAAAGTCTTGCTAACTGTTCCTTTACCTGTTCCATCATCTGTTCATATTTAGCTTTCTTTTCTTTCTCTTCATTAATCTTCTTCTCCGGTGCCTTGCTTACGAAGTTTGGATTTGAAAGCATTCCGTTAACTCTCTTTAATTCACCTTCCAGTCTTCCTACCTCTTTTGTAAGACGCTGAATTTCTTTTGCAATATCAACAAGTTCTGCAAAAGGCATGTAAATTGTTGCCTTTGGAATAACTACAGATACTGCATCATCATCAATACCTGATTTATCAGACTGAATAAATACTTCACTTGCATAGCCTAATGTTGCAAAGAATACATTTCCGTTTTCAAATATGTTTCTAATTGATTCATCTTCTGAAACTACAAATACCTTTGCCCTCTTTGAAGGTGCTACATTCATTTCAGATCTGATATTTCTGATTGAACGAACTGCTTCCTTGATGGTTTCAACTGCTGCTTCCTCTGTTACGAAATTATATTCTTCCTTATATTCAGGCCATTTTGAAATCATAATAGACTCTTCTTCGTCCTGCATATTGCAGAATATTTCTTCTGTAACAAATGGCATATATGGATGAAGAAGTTTAAGTGAATCTATTAAAACTTTCTTCAATGTCCAAAGTGCAGCATATTTTGTTTCATCACTATCATTGTACAATCTTGGCTTAACCATTTCAATATACCAGTCACAAAATTCTTCCCAAATGAAGTTGTAAATTTTGTCAGCTGCTATACCTAATTCGTATTTATCAAGGTTTTCTGTCACATCTTTTGTTAATGTGTTAATTTTTGACAATATCCACTTATCTGCATCAGTAAGATTTTCAGGTTTATTGTTTAAATCAATATTTTCTTCCGGAAGGTTCATCTGGATAAATCTTGAAGCATTCCATACTTTGTTTGCAAAATTACGTGATGCTTCAACTCTCTCCCAGTAGAATCTCATATCATTTCCAGGTGCATTTCCGGTAATAAGTGTAAATCTTAATGCATCAGCACCGTATTTATCAATAACTTCCAATGGGTCAATACCATTTCCTAATGATTTTGACATTTTACGTCCCTGTGAGTCACGAACAAGTCCGTGAATTAAAACAGTATCAAAAGGAACCTGTTTTGTATGTTCAAGACCTGAGAACATCATTCTCATTACCCAGAATGGAATAATATCATATCCGGTTACTAGTGTATTAGTTGGGTAGAAATAATCCATTTCTTCTGTTTTATCAGGCCAGCCAAGTGTGCTAAACGGCCACAAAGCTGATGAGAACCATGTGTCAAGTGTATCAGGGTCCTGTCTCATTTCTTTTCCACACTTAGGACATACTGCATAATCTTCTTTTGTAACAACCATTTCACCGCAGTCATCACAATAGAATGCAGGAATCTGATGTCCCCACCATAACTGTCTTGAAATACACCAGTCACGGATATTCTCTAACCAATGGAAATATGTTTTATCAAAGTATCCCGGTACGAACTTAGTATCGCCCTTTTTAACCGCTTCAATTGCAGGTTTTGCAAGTTCATCCATCTTTACAAACCACTGCTTTGAAACTCTTGGTTCAATAGTTGTATGACATCTGTAGCATGTACCTACATTGTGTTCATGATCTTCAATCTTAACAAGATATCCTTCCTTGTCCAAATCTTCCACAATTGCTTTTCTTGCTTCATATCTGTCCATACCTGCGTATTTTGGATAATCGTCTACAATCTTAGCATCATCTGTTAATACATTTATTACAGGAAGATTATGTCTGAGACCTACTTCAAAGTCGTTAGGGTCATGTGCCGGCGTAATCTTAACTACACCTGTACCAAAATCAATACCTACATAATCATCTGCCACAATAGGAATCTCTCTTCCAACAAGTGGAAGTGTAAGAGTCTTTCCTACTAAATGTTTATATCTGTCGTCATTTGGGTTTACTGCCACTGCTGTATCTCCAAGCAATGTTTCAGGACGTGTAGTAGCAAGTTCAACATATCCTGAACCGTCTGTTAATGGATATCTTAAATGCCAGAATTTTCCCGCCTGATCTTCATATTCTACTTCTGCATCAGAAATTGATGTAAGACAATGTGGACACCAGTTAATTATTCTTTCACCTTTATAAATCTGTTTCTTATTATATAAGTTAACAAAAACTTCCTTTACTGCCTTTGAGCAGCCTTCGTCCATTGTAAATCTTTCTCTATCCCAGTCACATGATGAACCGATTTTCTTAAGCTGTGATACAATACGTCCTCCGTACTGTTTTTTCCATTCCCATGCTCTTTCTAAGAATTTATCTCTTCCAAGGTCTTCCTTTGTAATTCCTTCTTCACGCATTTTCTCAACAATCTTAGCCTCTGTTGCAATTGACGCATGATCAGTTCCCGGAAGCCATAAAGCTTCATAGCCCTGCATTCTTTTAAATCTTATTAAAATATCCTGCATTGTATTGTCAAGAGCATGTCCCATATGGAGCTGTCCTGTAATATTCGGTGGTGGCATAACGATAGTAAATGGTTTTTTACTTCTGTCCACTTCTGCATGGAAATATTTCTTTTCCTGCCATTTTTCGTATAATCTGTCTTCGATTTCAGCCGGATTGTAATTCTTTTCAAATTCTTTCATAGCTTTTTCTCCATTCCTGTAATTCATTTTAAATTGCTCTACCGACAAGAAAAGGAGCAGCTGTAACTGCTCCTTTTCTTATGTTAAGCAGTACCAAAGGGCGATTTCTTCGCGGTACCACCTTTGTTTTTTCTTATCTTATCTTATAACGGAGACGAACCGGCTATGGCTAATCAGTAACAATAACTCTTTCTCACCATAACTGCTAAGAAACTACCTTCACAGACACTGCTTCGAAAGGCTTCCACCATCCCTTTCTCTCTATGGAAGATTATCTGCTACTCCTTTTCTGTAACGCATTTAAACCTATTTATTTATCATAAAGATTTTGAACTTATTTGTCAACTACCAACAATTAACTGTTTATTTCCACAATATACTCTTTCTGGCACTGTCTTATAAAATCTAAATCTCTGTTATTATCCCAGTTAGACTGTATCTGTACTTTTAATTTAATTATTTCCGCACGTAGACGGTTTATAACTGTATCACTTACGCTATATTTGTCTTTGTCAATTTTCAATCTTTTTTCGTTATCTGAAAGAAGGTCACACATAATTATTGATTCCAATGATTCATTGGCATTATTTAATCTGTAGGCGCATCTGAAGGCTGCTGCTGCATGCTCATATTCAAAAAGTCTTGCGTAGGCTACACCCAGATTATTATAAACATCTCCATAAAAACGCTCCGGCAGTTCATTATTTAAGGATTTATTTAATATTGTGCTGTAATAATTTATTGCCATGTTATATTTTGCCGTATCCATAAGTATGTCTGCCTTAGCCTTCATTCTTTCAGCGGAAGTTTTTGAATTAAGCCCCTTTAAATGATTGCCTAATTTTTCTTCCATTATTTCCGTATAATATCCTGAATTTTTTATTATAAAGGAAATTTTTTCACCAATTTCACCTTCATTTGCAATACTCTGTCTTATGCCGGCAGCTATATTAGGCTGGTCTAAATCTTTTTCAATATATTCAATTAACTCTTCACTAAAGAACTGATCATCTACCAAATATAAATAGTTATATAAATAGTAACTAAGTTCTTCTATTGAATAAATATTTTTATTTACTTCCTTAATGTAATAAGGCTTGTCTGTATGTATCGTACATAACTTAATACTATTCATCGTCCACCTCCTGTATGTTTCTTGTCTGTCTCTTACAGTTCACTTAATACAACCTCTTTTTTGACGGACATTCCTGAGCTTTCAAAGAATTCTCCAAATCCTAAATCCGTTATCTGAACTTCAATTTTGTTTTCAGTTATATATCTGAATTTAACTTCAATTCTTGTAGTATTAGGCTCTCTTTCCGGAAAATCCCTTAAATCCACCTTAAATGATTCCGTTGTATGATTAATTAAATCCTGCACTTCAAAAACCGCCACAGTAGGTTTTTCCATTATACATTCAACCTTTGATTTTGCCTGATACCAGTATTCTCCTATGTTTGAAAGGGTAACTGTACTGTCTTTATCCTTGTAATTGACATCCATTACTACCCTTACCCTTGTTCTTCCTTTACAGGAAATTAAATATCTGTCAAGAGTAGGTGGCAGGAAGTTTTCTTTTGCGCCATAACCTGCTCCCTTTACTATAAGATTATTTCCCTTAAATACACGTCTGTTTCTGCAGATTGTTGACAGGGTTTTGTGCCAGCCTTCAAGATAAAAACCTTCTCCTGATAAATATATTCCTGACACAACATTTTTCTTTAATTCTTCTTCTAAAAATTTTGCCAGGGTATTGTCCGCATAATCCATATCTTTAGATGCCACATCTAATGTAAGCATATCGCTTATGTCTTTCACTGTTACGTCTGCAACGTGTGGTTCTCTACCCTTTACAACATCCAGCTTTCTTAGCGAAAATTCATGTCTGTTTAATTCCAGAAAATATACTTTGTTAATCCATATATCACTGTTCTGATTTAAAACATAATATACAAAACTTTCTGAATGACTGATAACCCTTACGTCATCTCCATTATATCCGTGGTCAGTAAACACTTTCATAATTCCATCAGATATTTCAGGATTAACTTCGTTTACCGTAACGAGTACGTTTTTTATTAAACGTCCATTACTGTAATTTACTGCCAGCTTTATTAAATATGACATAAATGCCGAAGTAATTTTTTCTAACAGTTCCCTGTCTGTTCCATTAGTAAACATTTCAGGTAAATCCGTATATAATGTGCTGTTTTCCAAACGGCTTTTGTTTATTGCCTCTTCTCCGGCAGACCACTCGTCTAAATCTTTGTTATAGCAGACCGCTGTAGGTATCAGGTAGTTGTCATTTGTTCCCATACTGATAGACTGGGGATTTCCGCTATTATCGATATATGCAAGTTGTGAATAGTCTCTGGAAAAATCTATTCCAAGAATTAATTCCTTCTTCAATTTTGTTTCCTCCCGTAACGGCTGTATTTATAATAATCTAAATATTTCCCTGCCTGCCGTCTTACATAACTGATAAGACTGCATCATTTCTCTTGCTACTTCATCTTTTCCTAAATCCTTACAAATAAGCATTCCGTTAATCATTCCGAAACGGCTTTCATTATTGTAAGCATTTTTGTCGGATATTCTTATTGAACTGTTATCTACTACTTTTCCATATGGATATTCGTCTGAATATTCCTTTATCTGATAGTCAATTTTTTCACCATAAAACATTATAAATTCTTTTGTGAAAATTCCCTTATAGTTGGTTTCCATCTCCACTGTTACCGGAGCCTTTTTACCTTCTGAAGTCGTAAGAACATATGTTATTTCCACTTTATGTTTCGGATTCGTTCTAAAGTCAATTATTGTTTTGTCTACCAGATTATACGGTATGTTAAACCACTTACTGAACTTCTTGTAAAACTCAAAGTTTATATTATCTTCCGCCAGCCCTGTAATGAGACGTTCAGTAATTTTAACCTGACGTTCCGTCAAATTACTTCTCTTTGACATTTCTTCAATAAATGCAAGTTTACATACCAAAGATGTTGCCAGTCTGTTGTCATACTCCTGCTCTAATATTTCCCATACAATATCAGGGCACTGAATTTTTTTAATAAAACAGTTATAGCATACATATGTGTAAAATGCTTTTCTTATTACCGTGGCAGTGGCACCTTTCAAATAAGATTCATATATTTTATAAATCTTCTCATTTGTATTTCCTTCGAAAATATACTGAACAAGGAGATTCTCCGCCATTGTATTATCCTGTATTCCTTTTTCTTCTATTGCAAGATATATCTGATATAACTCAGGTGTTCCTGACTCATAATACTTTCCAAGATACTTAAGTACCTTTTCATCCCTGCATCCGTTTCTGAATATTTCGCCACACATTTCAGTTACAAGCGAATTACCTGCATATTCAGCTTTGGTAACAAGGTTAAGGCAAACCTGTTGTATCATGTCCTTTCTGATATTTGTATAGCCGTATTTTGCAAGATATGGATAAACCTCTTCTATAAGATTTCTGTCTATTAATACCTCTATTAATTTTATTCTTGACTCCTGGGATAAGAGATCTAACTTAATTTCCAAAAGATAATTGTCATCACATCCCAAATCCAGTCCTTTGAAATAATAATCTGCTATAAATTCCCTTAACTGACTTCTAAATTCTTCTGTCAGTTTAGGCTCTTCAACAATTTCCTTTAATTCTTTTATTTTTCCCTTATAGTCAGCCGGAGTTTTCATGATTTTCTCAATATACATCAGTTTCGTCATAAGGTTTTCACCTCTGGCTACAACGTTGCAGTCTATTGTCATAGGTTCTAATGTATACTCTAAATCAGCTAAAACCCTTCCGTTATTGTCCATAAATACAATAACCGGATTTTCCGTATAAAGAACAACATATGCTTCGTTATTTACAATAGGTTCTGACTGTATTGTAGTCACTTCCTTATGATTAACAATAACATTTCTTACATTTTTATTGTTAACGGTAATTCTGTATGTATGAAGAATTTCCGGCATACGTTCTGTTAATTCCTCATCAATAAATTTGTCGTCTATAACTCTTGAGTAAATCTTCCTCATATGAAGATTGTTGTTTCCCTGTTTTAGCTGGATGGCTGCGTACTTTTCAAGACCATCCTTATATTTCTCATACAATTCATCTTCTTCATCAATATTTTCAATTATGTTTGCATAGAAATAATCACGGTTAAACATTAATGTTTCCGTACCATATGAAAAATATTTATATGCTCCCTTTTCCAATGGATTGTAATTTGAAGTATCTATTGTATAAATGTAATGTTCATAAAGATTAGTAATCTTTAATTCTCTCCTTACCCCCTCTTCAAGCCAGTGATTGTATTCGTGACATACTTTTTTGCCGTTAACTATGGCACCACAAATACTGTAAAGTACATCCTCACATTCTGTATCTTTATATATTCTGCTTAAAATTCTTATATAGTTAGGATTAAAGTCTCTCTCTCTGTTAATAATATCAGACGCCTGTTTTGCCAAATCAAGACTTACCATATGATACTTTCCGGCAAAATTCAGTACCTGAATTTCAAATCTGTTCATCATTCTGAGAAGTTCAGGCTGCTGATTTAAAACACTTGCAGCTTCAAAATACATAATTGGACTGCAGCATCCATTATTAAACATCTTCTTAATCACTGTATATTTAAGGCTTGGATTTTCACTGTATCTGTCATCTATATAGAATAATATCCAGAGCAGCTGCCACTTATCGTATCCTCTTTCAAAATACTTCTGAACTTCCCTTTTAACCTTTTCAGTAAATTCAGAATTGCATTCGTACAATGATCTTACATATAAGTAATAGCAATATCTTATAATGTCTGAAACACCTTTTATTGCCACAACCTTAGAAGCCCTCTCCAAATAAGTTTTTGCCTGCTCCATCTGATTCTGCAAAATGGAAATCTGGGCTTTTGCTAAAAGACCTGTAGAGTCATTTTTATTTCTCATCAGTCTCTGCTCTGCAATATCCAAAGTTTCTGCCATCCATTTTTTTCCGTCTACAAGTCCAAGTCTGAAATCCAGATAGCGTTTAACAAGATTTACGTCGCTTCTTTTATTTCTAATATAATCATCATTGTCATTTTTTTCGTTTACTACAACAATGTCATATGTTACCGTTTCATTGGCAGTTCTGAAAATTATCTTGCCACAGTTGCTTCCGCCATGTAACTTTTCCGCGTCTATATAATACTGATATTCTGCAATTTTGCCATTAAACATGTCACCGGTTATTTTATCCCTGCAGTTATAGAAAAAGTCACCAATAACCTCCACGTCAATATCAATATATCCCCATGTGCTACGGCAAACATTTATGGCATCACCATAGTTTTCCGTAATGTTCATGCATTCCTTAAAATCTTCCTTAAGACTTATTACAACTCTGTCCTTGAGATTCATTCCAACAAGGAATTCCTCCATTGCAATCTGAGGTGTAGAATTTCTTCTTACCTGCTTATAAAGATTTATGGCATGAGTATCATCTTTAAGGAAATCATCACAAAATTCATCTGACAAAAACATACATAATGCATCGTCATAACTTTTTCTTACAAGATTTACGAAATCATCAAGATTGTCTATTCTGCCAATAACAGATTCTATTATTTTTTCTCTGACAGTTATCGAAAATGGAATTGCATAATCACCGGCTGTTGTAACAATACTTATTGTTCCACTACATATCTGTCCCGGCAATAAATTTTGGCTGTGGGCAGTATATTTAACAACATTATTAATTCCGTTAATCTGATTATTTTCAAAAGAAATATGACTATCCGTTGAAAAAACAGCACCCTTTATAGCTTCATTGTTCTTTCCTATGATGTTTATTTCTCCTTCTGTAAAGCTTCCCTGCTCTAACTCAACTGTTATTTTATTTTCAGATATCTGTGCATCAGGTGTTTCATATGCCGCATTACCTGAAGCAAGTCTTTCCATTAATGCTTTCAATTAAAATACCTCAACTGTTTTTATTGTTCTTAATCATGTCAAAATATGACTTTATTTCCTTTTCGTATCCCAAATCCCCCGGATTGTAGAATTTTTCATTTTCCAATCCGTCAGGAAGATACTGCTGGTCCACATAATGATTTGGATAATCGTGGGCATATTTATAGCCTATTCCGTGTCCCAATTTTGCAGAGCCCTTGTAATGAGCATCCATAAGGTGTACGGGAACCTTAACAGTAACCGTGTTTTTAACCTTATCCATTGCTGAGAATATGGCATTGCACGCTGAATTACTTTTTGGGGATGTTGCAACACATATTACAGCCTCAGATAAAATAATCTGTGCCTCCGGCATTCCAACCTGATGAACGGCCTGAGCTGCTGATGTTGCCACAACTAATGCCTGAGGGTTAGCCATTCCTACATCCTCTGCTGCACATATCATAATTCTTCTTGCAATGAAATCAACACTTTCCCCTGCATAAAGCATTCTTGCAAGGTAATATACTGCTGCGTCAGGGTCTGAACCTCTCATGCTTTTTATGAATGCAGATATTGTATCGTAATGATTATCTCCGCCTTTGTCATATTTTAATGCTCTTTTCTGAATACACTGTTCTGCTACTTCCAGTGTTATATTTATTTTTCCATTCTGTTCCGGATCTGTTGTAAGTACTCCCAGTTCAACTGCATTAAGGGCAGTTCTTGCATCACCATTAGAAATTTCAGCAAGAAACTCCACTGCCTCCTCATCTATTGAGGCATTGTAAATTCCCATACCGTTTTCCTTATCAGTAACAGCCCTTTTTATAAGTTCTTTTATGTTTTCAACACTTAATGGTTGAAGTTCAAATATAATTGAGCGGGATATAAGAGCTGAATTAACTTCAAAATATGGATTTTCAGTAGTTGCCCCGATTAATATTACCGTTCCATCCTCAACAAATGGTAAAAGATAATCCTGCTGTCCCTTGTTAAAACGATGTATTTCGTCTACAAAAAGAATTGTTTTCTTTCCATTCATAGCCATATTCATTTTAGCTTTGGAAACAACATCCTCCATATCTTTTTTTCCTGCAACCGTGGCATTTAACTGCATAAACTCAGCACTGGTTGTATTGGCTATAACTTTTGCCAAAGTTGTTTTTCCTGTTCCCGGAGGCCCATAAAAAATAACTGAGCTTATTTTGTCAGCCTTGATTGCTCTATATAATAATTTTCCCTTACCTATAATGTGTTCCTGACCTACAACCTGTTCCAGTGTCTTAGGTCTCAGCCTGCTCGCAAGGGGTGATTCTTTTTTGCTGTTTACATTTCTTGCGTAGTCAAAAATATCCATTATCTGACCTCTTTTTTGTATTAATTATTGTGATTGCCATATATGCACACAATCTATTTTATTCTAACACAAAACGATTCTAATTTGTACAGATAGTGACATATTTTTTCTTTATGCTGACTTGTAAAAGTAAATTCCGTATGAAAGACTAAATTCCACCCACTGTTAAA